>Ga0123352_10001211_pt1 | contig 33682 bp, 16 predicted proteins | sample TergutLab28metaG_FD_89700 | JGI IMG/M metagenome (GOLD analysis project Ga0123352, IMG submission 89700) | Labiotermes labralis P1 segment gut microbial communities from Petit-Saut dam, French Guiana - Lab288 P1 | ecosystem: Host-associated > Arthropoda: Insects > Digestive system > Gut ...
CACAATCACAATGTGCCATGGTTATCACCACAATCACAATGTGTCATGGTTATCACTACAGTCACAATGTGTCATGGTTATCACCACAATCACAATGTCATGGTTATCACTACAATCACAAGGTGTCATGGTTATCACCACAACCACATTGTATCATAGTTATCACCAAAATCATCACGTATCAGTTCCTGCTTTCTTCCGGCTTCGACGTCTGAAACTACTCATTTAATTTTTATTATTGGGCGTTCCTTTTGTGTCGCACCGTCCGTTGACATAGGCAGAGCAACTTGGAAATTTGATTTTCAGGCTTTTTTTCTAAATTCTAGCAATTTCTGGTATCTTTTGTTATAGTGCTGTTTTCAGTCTATAGGCCTTCCCTAGTAGCTTCAGCCCATTTGCGACCAATTCAGAACACTCAACCAATAAAAAACACAGTGTTTTTCTTTCGATAGTTATATATGACATAACGCAGAGTACTGCTGCATGTTTCAGACCACAGGGGATCACCATCAGGCAACAAATATTTTGTTACATTGCAAAAATCTTAGTAATTTTGAACACATAATTAGTATGTTATGCATGTTAACGCAGAACTGCGTAAACAGGTATTTGTAGAAGAGTTGTGTACATAAGTGAAATGGGATTATCATGTAGGGAATCTCCGGGGCAGCTTACGTACTTAATTAGTGTGTCAACTTTCGTTAAGTACGTAAATTGCCCCGGAGATCCTCTATATTAACATGTTATTCCACTTACGTACACAACTGTTCTACAAATAACTGTCAACACTCCACTATTTCACCATGCATAAGATGCTAATTATGTGCAAAAAAATAACTAATTAAATTTTAAGCAGTATTATCTGATATTTTTCCCTGATGATATTGCCTTGTGGATTGAAACATGTAGGAAAATTATGCCTTATAACGTAATTATCTAAGATAAACGTAGTTTATTTTGTTGTTTGAGGGTTGTGAATTAATCCAACGTATATGGAACGAACAACATAAAGGTTAAATTTATGATTTATCATTTTTTATCTGAAAATGCAGTCTTATTATGTTGAGAATTAAAGTCAATAAAGTATCTTCATTTGCTTCACTACAATTCCTCACATAAAATATGAATACCCTGTTACTTCTCATCTGCAATGAATTTCTGAAGTACATTTCATCTGCCAAGCCTAATGTAACTGCAAATTCAAAGGATGCTGCTATTAAAAATATTTATGAGGTTTTACAATAGTAATTTTGATTGAAGAGCGCGTTGACAATACAAGTAAAAAGGTTTCAGATTGTCTTCCTGCACTTCAAATTACAACGTGTACATCGACCTGTCACAAATTTCTGCGTTGCTGCGATGGAATGGCCTACCCCTTACCCTCTGCTCCTAGGCATTTGCCCACCTGCAAACCGCTGTAGTAAAGGTCAATCCAGTTGCTGCTCTAAATGATATGGTACGCGTTACTTGGACAGCCATTCCGTCACTCATGTAGGAACGAGGCTCGGTCGATCTACCCGTCTGTCTGCCCGTCCGTCCGTCCATCCGGTCGCAACTGCGGGGTAACAAAGTGGCAGGCGGGCCGAGTCATCTAAGCGTGAACTGGACAGCGTGCTCTTGTTCGATGCAAATTCGCTCCATCGACTGGAACACAGATTGAGTAGTGTACTTCACACCCAACTGTGTCTTCCTCTCTTTTGTAGGTCACCCGTCTTTCGCGTTCGCTAAAACTAAGGGGAAGGCATTGAAAATGAAATGTACGAGGATTCCAGGACACAATACCCACAAGTACCGTTTGAACGCGACATAATTGGCAAAAATATTGTGAGAGATGCTTTGATCTAGACCTATTGACGGATAGACTTAGTGTCCGATTTTGAGCCTTCCCTATTTACCTCCGTGCGAGCAACGAATTATGAAACAGAGTAACCCTGCCTAGGGTGCTCGGAATTGTCCATCTGTTACAGAAATTCCCCGCCTTGTGTGTAATTCATTTACATTATAGTCGCCACAAAATTTCACCACCAATTTCTCTCCTGGTGCAGATAAATCCAATTAATGTCGTTAAGTTATCTTACTATAATATTTATTTGGTACTATAATCACAATTCTACCTTTAAAGTTATCAGTTGCGGCTTGCTGGATACACTTCATCATTTTTCGTTCATTACAATGCGCATGGCGTCTCTACTGTATCGTGTTCTGAGCATGTTAAACCCATCCAACACATTTTAAATCTACGTAGTAACATCTTAGTTGTCTCTGGGACAGGTCTGTCTCTCGTCCAGGGGAGTCCTACGAATTACATTCGTGTCTGTGAGTGCGATCAGGTGCTAAAGTAACCCTCCATACCTACAGTGATTAGGCAGAAAAAGTCAGAATAAGAAAGAAAGAAAGAAAGAAAGAGCAAATTGTTTAATGTTAATCACACCTTAAACTCATAAAAGTTGAAGAGTTATAGCTGATTAAATTGTATTTTAATTGGTTCTCTCTAGAAACAAAATGCCAAATGTCGAGAAAGCATCCAAAGCCTCATTCACATATAAGAGAAAGTGACAAGAGTTCGAAGTAAACCACATAAAATGTTGGATTTAAGGCTAAAATAAGTATTAAGCTAAACTGTCAACGGCAGCACGATCATCTTCTGACTCTTCCCATGCACGAAGGGAGATTGGTTTTTATGATCATATCGACGGGTATAATATGGTTGAAGCACGCTAAATGACGTATGTCTCTCCATTTAATGGACACTTATTTTTTGCCCCAAAACCCCAAGGGAAAAAACAATTAGGATGCCCTATGGGTGTATGTAAAAATATATTAAAAACGGATGTAAGAAAATTAGGATATAATCGATAGGAATTTTGCATGCACTTTTCCAGGTTGCATTTCAGCTGCGAACAGGTTCATAAAGTTGTTTTATACAGCGTAGAATGGTAATTTTTTGCCGACGTTTTGGGACAATGTGTCGGTTCCAACACGTCGGTAACGAACTACAATCTACGCTGCGTATAATCCCAGAAGACCGCAAATTTATTTATTTTTTGAGCCTAAGCCATCTTGATCAAATTTTAATTGAACTGTGTCCAGTAGGTTTGGAGATACGAAGCCGAGACTGACTGTCAAATATCTGTCTGAATCATTTCAAAATTGTTTGGGACATATTTGCAGTATTTTCATTTTACTGGATCTCTGATATATTCCTGCTACACTGTTCAGGTTCACTTTCCCGTAATAATCATGTATCTGGCTAATGATTTATTACTTTATTGCTAGAGCAGAGCGGAGATAGCTCAGGGGCTGTAGTGACGACTGTTAGCTTGAACACGAGAAAATTGGAGTTCGTTTCCCTGCATACGCAGTGATATTTCTGTTTTCTACAACTGTGAGGTAGAGTTTAGAGCTGGCCTAATTCGCTACCTAGCAGACAAGGAGAAAGAGAACCGAGGACTGAAACTCACTGTTCATAGTCAGCTGCCTATAGCACTCAGTTTTCTGGACCTTATTGCCACTACAGTCTGGGTATTCCAAATTTTATCCTTAATCAAGAATAGAAGCAACTTTTAATAGCTAATTTTAACGCTTTAAAGACAGTGAATATTAAATACAGTTTAAACATTCAGCTCGTACCGCGCAGTAAATTCTCGTCTCGGTTGTGAAAATAAAACCGTTGATTCTGTATTGGTAATAAATGGCTGTTATTTCTGAGATAGGTGCACAACACATTAATACACTCTGGGCTGAATGTTGAATTTTTGTATGTTCAACCTGGTGTTACATAAAGTAACCGCTAGTCGTTAAACATTCAAAGAGAGAGGAATGAAATGATGCTTTGAGAGAAAGAGTGAATCCACAGAAAGTTGTAACAACGGACTGGCAGCAGTCACCAGGATGGCAGTCACAAGTTGACGACAGAGACACCGGTAGTGGTGTCGTGGCGTTACTGCGAACCCACAACAATGGGAAAGACTTGGATCGTAAAATGTCGAGGTTGCGTCCTTCTAATGTTTACAGGAAAATGTAGTATGAGCAAGAGACCCAGAGTATGTAGCAGGAAGGACATGAGGAGGAGGCAGGAAGCGGAACTACCTTATGAAAAGGATTCTCCTTACAGAGCGATCAACATCAAGGAAGAGAAGTCGCACAGAAATGTATCTTCCGCAAGCGGAATGTTGCGAAAGTCGCATTGTTCAGATATAAACAGGCAAGTATAGAATATGTTTCATGCTTCACGACGTGTGTGATATTAAGAGACAACAAAATAGTTTCTGGTTCAGTCAAACACAACAATATATTTTATCTTATTTTTATCTTGAGGACATATTTCGGGCAATTGACCGTCATGAGACCATCTTTACAAAACTCAGAATAAGGTACATGTAGTGCAAATAACATTCATGTAATGCGGGATCCTATAAGATTGACGAATGCATTAAATTATCTTAAAATGGTATGAAAATAATGGTTTTCTTTTTGTAGCTTTGATATATCAAATTTTTTGTAATAATAAGCAATTGTTGGAAGTTGAAACGAAATTAATATGTGTATATATAAAATACATTTAAAAGCTTCTATATTCAATTCGAATAATGTTTTGTTATTAAAATATATGTCTATCTTACTTAGTCGCAAGTGATTGCACACGATGCAAAGCAAGGATTTTTGTGCCTTTTGTCGTGTACGTTGAATTTGGAAATTCTAATGGTAATGTAGATATTATTGAGCACGTGCACACGTCAAGTTGTACACAGGGGTGCTGATAAGTCCTTAGCCCGACTAGGAAGGAAACAAGCTAATATTTCTGCTAGAATTGCGTGAATTTTCTTCGGCGTCTTGCCTTGCAGGAAAAAAATAACTTGATGACAACTCGCGTCTCGATGTTGCTGATATCGCGCGCGTCCCTGATATTCTTCTGAGTTTGTTTTCTTTCCTGGTCGGGCTAAGGACTTATCAGCACCCCGGTAAAATGCCCCCTCCCCCACCTTTAAACTGATAATATAACTTTAATTGTAACACATGAAATTTCCATGCATGATTTGTTACTTATTTACGTAAAATAAGTTTCTAATATCTTAAACCTTTAAACGACGAGTTAAATCTCACCTGCCATCTGCCGGCAGTATTAGGAGCTCACCATATTTTCCACGTTAGCGAGTTAAAGGTTAAAGCTGAGAGAAGTGATTTCAGAGAGGTTTATTAAGCTTGAGCGCCCAACGTAACGGGAGAACAGTGACTGTAGAAGTGACAACAGTTGTAATCGTGGTTGACGCCATCTATTCATATCAATTAGGTGTCAATTATCCAATCAAGCACAACCATACAGGTACTTAAATTTTCTTTTTGTGTTCCCATACTATTAACGATACAAGCCTGTCTAGCTAAGATAATCTTGGTTGACAATGACCCACTGTGTATTTCTTATCAATTAGGTGTCAGTTATCAGACCAATTGACTCCTTACTGATGAGGCATACACAACGGGATGATTTTACCCAAGATTATCTTAGCTAGTCAAGTCAGTCCTTGAACACACACGAACAAAACTAATATATTTCTATGCTTATATTTTGTCGGATAATTATCATATTATTGAGAAAGCTGTAGAAAATTACATAATTACAGACAGCGTAATTTTAGATTCTTACAAGAGATTCGTGTGACAACGAAACTACGAAGATCGTTGCAGCATGAAGGACACACGGGAATTGCCACTAATGCACACATGTTACTACTTTAAAGAGACTTTATCTGTGAGTAGTATTTGGAGACGCAGTCAAAACTAGGAGAACAGAATATTAATAGACATTAGAGAAGTGTGTAACGGCGTGCACTAGATTTATATGACTCAGCATCCAGTGCATTTACGGATTTTTATGTCCATGATAGTGTACAGGATGGACTGTATTCTTGGACCATTTTGTGTTTCCATGGAATAATACGATTGGCAGATAAAGACATTCAATTCTTCGTTATTCATATCTTTGCTAACAGATGAAGGCAACTGTTCTCCTGTAAGTGAGAGATAGGAGAGGCTGCAGTCGGAGGAACGTGTTGCGAGGGAAGTTAAGTGCTGGCTTGAGGCACTGCGAGTTGTGTTCGGTCTGCGTGAGTGCGTAATAATTGATACTGAGGGAGACTGAGCGGAAATTAAGTAACTGGTGTCTGCACACGTTATGGAAATGTTGTATAACGGTGGGAAATGACTTAATGGATGAGTGTCATATAAGTAATCAAGCAGTTACTTAGCTAGTCGAGAGATTAATAAAATTTTACGAATGCTGGAAGTTTGCTTTCTTCTTTACAAATGTCCACCATTGACTCCTGAGACAAATTAATGTAGTACCATGCAATTTTTAACGCATCTCATTAACACTTTTATTACTACGCTGCCATCTACATCTGGGTCTTCCAAATGGTCTCTCAGTCTCAGATTTTATTACATTTGAACCATCCATACTGTTTAATTCCATTTGAGCACCTTAATGATATTTTATAGAAGGTACAAACTGTAAAGTTTTTGCTATTTATTTTTTTTCTCCTATCGCCTTCTTTCTACTAGGTGCACCTTTGATCACTACACCGCAAAATCTTTCGTTCTTATCGCAGTAGAGCTTACTTCCACATTCGCATAGAAACCAGAAAAAAATTTTTGTTCTGTAAATTTCGTTTCTCTAACATGACCGTTATTGTAATAGTAATAATAATATGACCATGTTCCAAAATCAGTAGAAACAAGTCAAGGAGGTAAGGTAATCATATTGTGGAACTAACAAGTACAAACTGACAGAACTATCCCCAACAACAAACCAGATATTATAATCCGTGATAATGAGAAGGGAACATATATGTTAAAAGACACTGCAATCTCAGGAGACAGAAATGTGATTAAAAAAGAAGCTGAGGAGATTCTAAAATATAAAGACCTTACAATAGAAATACAGCGCAGGTGGAATGCAAAAACAAAGGCGATACCAGCAATAATAGGGGCGACTGGGACTATTTCAAATTCATTTAGAAAATACGTGAACAACATACCAGAAAACATGAAGTCAAAGAACTACAAAAAAACAGCCATTTTGGGCACTGCACACATACTTCGGGAAGTACTTATGTAAAATACAATAGATTCAACACTGAAACTAACGATATAAGCACCATGAATAGTAACAACAGAATAACTACAAACTGTATTCCCTAGGGACATAGTTTATCTCTGGAATATAAGTATAAATACCCTGCATAAAGGAGATGATGATGACGATGATGATGATGATGATAATAATAATAATAATAATAATAATAATAATAATAACGAAATAATTGAAACGGATGTGTTGGAAAAAGTGAATTCTTATGGAGTGTCTGTTAACAGGAACGTCAGACGAGCAATACACCTTCGCGACAGTAATCTCTCGGCTTTAAACATGGTGGAAGAGAATTTGGAGGGATAATAATGCAGACCTCTCTGCACATGCACTTTAATTAACAGTAATGACTAAATGTGGCGGGCGGAGAGAGAATTGGGGAGTGGTTTCGCATGGATGAAACGAGATTTTCCTGCAGCTCTGTAGCGGGCTGTGATCACCCAGCCGCGTATAAACACGTTCATATTTTTATTTTTACAACGTGATTATCTTCTTCCGAAAACTTACTACAATTAATATGCCAAATTGAACAATTATTTCGTAGATGTTTTTAAAAAGTTTTTATTATTATTATATACTTTATTCATCCTCTATCAAAATTGTCGGGATTATACGCGTTGAATGTAGGTCTACTAACTTTATTATGATGATGATCATCAACATCATCACCAAAATTTAACTGCTGATTTAGCTTGTAATTGCAGAGCTCATGTTATATCTGTTACGTTATATGTCGTGTCTCTGCGTGTAATTTTTTCTGTATTCTTGTTTTAGTAGTCCTTTCGCTTATTATTGTGCTGTTGTGTTTCTAATAAACTAGCACATTAATAATATTTTCATATTATTATTATTATTATTATTATTACTTTTACATTTTAATCATTTTAAAATGAATTATTTTGCTACTACTCAGGTGTCACAATGTTTTATGTAATTTATAAATATAGGTTTTACTTAAGTGATTACGCGATCTACCAGCAACTACCCTGCAGACTGATAAATTTTGCGCAGAAGGTGAAATCCTAAAAGCATTGCTGCTTTGCGAGTATCGTTGGAAAAGCTTTCTTTCAGGTTTCGAATTTCGAAATTCCTGTGCATGTTCGTCGTGACCGCGCCCCTGACTTGCAGGTTTATTACTAATGAAAGAACGCTAACGCAACTATTTATTACGATTAAATATTACGACAGCAACATGTTTCGGCTTGGTGTATAAAGCCATCCACAGGCTGTATCTATAAAGCCTACAAAGATGGTCCAAATAAAACCGGTATACCTTACAGTAACTGTTAAAATACGACAAATCAATGACATGTTCCATATATTTATCATGTTCATTTGTTGCATAATAAAGTGCAAATTAAATTTTTTTTATTAACTCTGTATGGTCACGTTCTGATGGCATGGTACAGCATCCTAAATTGATGAATTCCTATTGTGCGTTTCGTGATGTGATGAATTCCAAAGTCAAGTTCTGGATTTCTATGAGCTATTAAGAAATCCTTTTTTCTTGGATTGGTCACTTCTTGTGTAGGAACAGCTTTCTAAAACACGTTATTGAAGGAAAGGTAGAGAAAAAAAGGAGGCGACGGGAAGACGAGGAAGAAGGCGTAAGCATGTGCTGGATGACCTTAAGGAAAAGACGGCATAATGTAACTTGTAAGAGGAAGCACTAGATCGTACTCTGTGGAGAGCTTGCTTGGAAGGGGCTATGGACTTTTCGTAAGAAAAACTATGTATGAATTATTTTATGGATGTATGAATGAATGAATGAATGAATCTTCTGGTGTAGGAAGAGACTGGATCCGTTTTTGCGGAAAACCGGATGATAATTAATATGGAGAAACGGCTTCGTAACATTGTTTTGCATTTCCAGATTTGTTTATTCTTGTTTATTCAATTTTATTACCTTACATTTCTCTGGAACATCCCAGTTGCTTCTCGAAGCTTAGTCATTTTAAAGTTTGCATTCTGGTTTCCTAACTAAATTCCAGTTCCGAACTAGTACTTAACAGCTACCGTACGTTTGGTCATTACTCTCGACCTTAGGCGATGTGCTTTCCTTCAGCATTTTAGCTGAACTTATTGTCCCACAAATATAGTTTCAACCTAAAATTTTTGTCGATATCGTCGATCCGAAGAAGGTTTATCTTAAATATTGGAAACTTTTCACGTTCTTTGTAGATTAACCACTAACTGTTGATGTTTGTATATTGATTGTGAAATCCTTTTGTTTAACATTAATTATGTCTCAGTTATTGTTACTTGGACAGCACACAAGCTGCTCCCTGCTTTGACATCTGTTTATACCAGATACGAGCAGAAGTAAAGCAATCCTTTTCCTGGGCTGCGCAGGCTCTTAGGTTTCCAGGAGGTTAAGGCTGCCAGGATTTCTGGACATGAAGGTGGCAAGGCTTTCAGACCTCCGCGTCGACCGTCTTTACCCCCAGGGAATATCCGTGATACTAATTTTTGTTATAGACTGAGTCGACCCAAACCCATAATACGGCCGGATTAATTAAGTCAATAAAAAATCCAGTGACCCCCATCAGGAATCGAAACCGCGACCTTCATTCTAAATACAAGTACAAATCCATTTTTCCATTCACTTAAATGGTCTAGGAAGAGAAACTGATTTAATAAGTTTAGTATTGCATAAAACCTAGGGAGAGAAAAGTAAATTAATTACCGAGCTCTATTTAGATCTGACTTGATAAATGTACATAATCTCTTGTTACACATTCGTTACCTTAGGTCTATTCAGACTAAGAAATAACGTTTACTTGCGGTATTTTATATCTCATTGACCAAAACGTTTATTTATAAATGACATGTATATTTTTCATCCAAACAGTGTTTTGGGACCATAATTAATCGAAATATCTTGCGGGTAACGCACTTAGAGTGTCTGAATCGCATGACTTGTGCTTATTCGCAGCCAATACGGTTTTATGAAGCGCAGGTAAATAAGTTTTAAACCTTTGTATAAATTTACTGCAGTATCTGGCATATAACATTCACACGTTAACAGGGCTGTTTTGGGTATCGTGTAACATTCCAGATAATGTTTTTGGTCTTTTGCAGTCGTCCTTTTAGTTAAATTGTAATAAGTCAAACTTGTTGGGTAAATATACTTCACAGCGGATTAGCAAACTACACGGTGCAAAGTCCGTCTAGAGAAACTGATAGTCACCACCCTAAACAAGCGCTTGACGGATTTGTGTAAGCAGAAGGCACTTTATTGGTTTAATGAGGGTTCGCCACTCTGTGTACTTATATACACAATATGAATAATTTATTTGTGAATAATTGATGTGGGCGTGATAGCTTAACTCCATTCAGCGATCCTGTGACCTGCAGAGTTGAGGTAAAGCGAATGTGGAGAGTGTCCTGCTCTTTGTTTTTTTGTTTACATGATTGTACAAACTGCGTGCAACAGAGACCAGAAATACGCAGCCTGTTGCCAAAACTTTACGTATTTGGCTATAATATGGAATATCCCACTGCGTTTAGATACACTGATGAGAGGCATTTGGAGATAGAATATAATTTATAACTGAAGAACAAAAACCAACTTGATGCCACTTATTATTTTATTGTACTTCTTATAGGCTCAACATGTTTCGGGCACTACTATGACCATCATCAGAAGCTCGTGACTATAATGTTGAATACCACATTGGTCGATTCGTTCTTGGTTTGATGAAGGTTGGAGGTTAGGTGCGGGTAGGCTGGAGTAGTGTCCGGGCTGCAGGCTAGTGACATCTAGTTGGATTCTTCAGTTATGATAATGATGCACTGTCCAACAAACACCAAATATAATTTATATTTTGTTTCAATTCGGCCACACCTTCGGCTTCAAACCGAAATATTTCTTTTTTTCTCCTTTTCGCCATTACAGGCAAAAAACCGTTTGAGGTAATATCCTTTGATGGTAAATTAGAATAATATGAAAATCATAAGTAGAAGACTGAACGAAATTTATTGTAATTATATATTCCATGACAATTTTATGTAATTATTGTCAACGTTTATCTCTTTCGGTTTAATTAAAAAGACATAGTAATATAATTATTTTACATGATTTTTATTATTTATTTTGCTTTTATTTTAAAAGTTGATTATAATGTGTTTGATACAAAACCTATCACTAGCGCAGTATTTTATGTGTTTGGGTTTACACATGGGCAATGACAGCATAAAAGATTACATTTTTAATGTGCATGGTGTGTTGAATGAAGGCAGTCATAACATGACATTATCTGTCATTAGAACTTTAGAACTTAACAGCTCTATATATTAGCTCAAATGCAGGCCTGATAATAGCCTGAAACGTGAAGCCGAAACATGTGGTCGGCTTGATGCAATGTAAACTTTCTGTTAACCATTGCTGTATTAGCTGAAATATGTTAATTAGTGTGACGTTAGCCTTTATGAAGCACTTCCTACATAACCACTGAATAATGTTGAGAACCTTATTTTTTATAAATAATAATTTCGTGGGCTGGGCTGAATATTAATCTTACTGTGGCTTTGCCACTACTGTCGTGTCCGGAACATTGGTGCAGTGATTTCAGCAAAATAAGTTCGGCTACAGTAGATGTGATACCGGTAACTTTCTAGGCGCAACATAACTACCATGACGTTCTGACTCGCCCTGTGCCCACAGATAACATATGGGTCAAAGCAAAGGCTTCAGATTTAATTTTTACTGCAGTAAAATATAGAGCTATAAATTGTTCTCGTGCCTCGTGACCACATCAAGAAGGTGTATCAGAGAATAGGAGATGGACTTAGGTGACGGTGACAGGTTGCTGTCACGCGGAACTCTTAATTTTCTGTAGTCATTGTAAGTGAAATTGGGTTTAAGTGTGTTTTTGACCATTATTCTCTTTCAGGAAAATGGAATTCCGGCCATTCTGTCAATGTAAAATCGACTCTTTAATTTTAAATCCAAGCTGATGCTTTAAAACCAATGCTTACCTAAAACTGAATTTATTTCATAAGAGTATAGCGTTCGTCACCCATCTTCGTGTAGAGATTTTGTTTCAGAATGTATAATAATGTACATTAAAACCATATACACAACGGGCTGCTTAGGCGGAAGGCATATGACGCCATATTTTATTTACTTTGGAAGGAAAGCAACATACACAAAGCACACCAACCGGCGTGTTTTACAGAAAACAGACAGCCTGAATGCAAGGCGGAAAGCAAGTAGGGTGAAGTCAATAGTGGGCCACGACCCGCTCTTTGTTGATGTTACGAGATAACTGTCCTTAGGACTCGTCTGGACGAGTGATAAGTCCGAAGAAGAAACCTCTACCTGACAACACACAACACTCATAAGAGACAAACATCAATACCGCCAGGGGGATTCAAACCCGCAATCCCAGGGAGCGAGCAGGCGCAAACCCACTTTTTAGACTACGAGGCGACTGGGATCAGCTAACTGAACTGAGTTCCGTTCTTGGTGTTTTGAAGCTGCTGGTGTAATTATAGGATAGCTTTAAAATCCTGGCTAGGTGTGAGCAGGGGTAAAGACACACACAGTAGCACGCATGGCAACGCATTCCATATAAAACGTGAGGGAAATGTTCATAACTGCTACATTTTTATAGTCCATACAAAATCCCAACTTACACATTCATGAACGTTTAAATTAGTCGAGAGTAAAAATCGAAAGTCGTAAAAATTCGGCTGTTGCTGGGGAAAGGAGGCAGAATATTGTACGAGCCTTCGAGTTTATAATTTGCAGCAATGGCGGTCTAGCAATTCAACGTAATTTAACGTATGCGAACAAAACCCTAGGCTCAGTATAACCAAATCCTTTACCATTACCGGGTGTTTCAAAAGGTAATATAACAGTTGTTCAGACTCTATAATGAACACGTCAGGATATATACCACTATAAATCATAAACTATTGCTTATATACACTGAAAAATTGGGATAAATCCTGATTAAATTTCGGTGGAAAATTTAGAAACAACCCTGATTGAAATAAATATCTCCAGGAACATTTAAATCTCCAGACGATAGATTTATTCATTCTAAAGAACAGTACGCGATATAGTAAGGATTTTCACTAAACTGTGCTGCTACCTAGAGAACGTTTGCATCCGAAGTTTAATTGTAATGCTACCTGAAGCAGTCGTGGTTTTCTCTTCTCCATGAATGCTTGGCAACGCACAAGAGAGAACTCGGAAAAAAGAGCCAAGCTTTCGCATGCCGAATGTTTGATTACAGTGCATCATACAATTCGGGTAATTTAATTACTTGATTACTTCACTCAGTGGAGGAGCGCTCGAATGTAATTTATTTTTTGACATTTGATAAATTACTGAATGATTTTTGTTGTTATGAATTCCAAGGCTGCTCTGTCGTTTCCACAATGGCTTCCCTGTAGGACTAATAGCAAAATGAATAAATGTTTGGGGTATGTGATGTGATTTATGTTGCTAAAATGGGCCTACAGCCTTCCGTAACATTTCGTTTTGAAAGGGTTTCCTTGCATCTCTAATCGACTCTATTATAACAGAATGTTTACAATATCTATATGCATATATAACTAATTGCAACCAAATGGTAGATGATTTGAGTCACTTTAAAAAAGAATCATCTTCACAGATATTTGTACGTACATTATGCAGCCGGTATTGGATGGTTGTATATATCATAATTTTAGGAAACTTCAGCTGGCCGAGAATATGAGTCATGTCTCTGTCTCTATCAAATTCAAATCGCACGCCATTTTCTCGTGAGGTCTCAAGCAGAATGTGACGTAGTATATTCGTCTCTCTTCTAAATTCCTACTATGAACTTTGTGCCTTTTTTTGCAGATAGATAAAAAAAATTACCACAAGTAAATAATCAACGAACTTGACTGCTATATCCAGGAATCCAAAGCAGAACACAATTGATTCTAGGTGTCAGTAAGTGGGAATGCATGTGAATTTAGATAGCGTTATGCAGGTTAGCAGGAATTCTAAAATAAGCTTCTAAATATTAAAATGATGCAGGTGAACTATTAAATATATCAAATTAATATGTAACTTTATTAAGAAGATTGATAGAGCAGAATAGGAAATAATAAATAAATTTGTGAAACGTTATGAAGAGGCAACTGGTAAATAATGACGTTAGGTAGAGGTACAGTTTTTTTTAAATTTTGTTAATAGAACGAGATGCAGAGGCTTCGAACTGGAAAAGACCTTTTGTTAGCGGGCACAGTTTCTTGTAAAATTTGATTAAAAAAATAAGTGTTTGTTGTTTGATTTGGTGTGGAGAAAATGTGAGATAGTCCAATAAGATCGCATCTTTGCAGTCGTGAATGTTTCCTTTCTACCGGCCTGACTTAAAAATATTATTAAAGATGTAACACTGTTGGTGTATCTAACACCAAATGCATTAACCGGACTGGCCGTTTCTGCTTCGGAGAAATTCGTCTTAAAATTGTCTGCACTTGTGCTAACACAATGGGAAGATGCTGCTCACTAGGAAGAGCTGAGTTCAGTTGATGCGTGTCCCATTGTTCAGCAGAATCTGTCGTGTCCAGTCTCCTGCCTGTAACAGGGATCGACTTCAGTTGCAGGATCCTATCAATGTCGAAAAAATCAAAATCTCCAGTCTAAAAACTATACGCCAAATTTAAGAAAGTTAGAATAAAAGATCTAAAATCTTTTAGGCTCATTATGTAGATTAGGATTTGTTAAATTGATGAATTATTATAAAAGTACTAAAATGGATTCTAAACATGAGAAAACTATCCTGGTTACTTTTTATGTTTATGGTTCCGTGCATAGCTGATCTATATTAATAACTGTCCAACGAGATGCGACACAAAGCGGTCAATTTATTATTCTGGGTGTCAACCACACCCATCATCATGAGTACACAAAACTGTAACTACAGCCTCCGGCCAGGTCATACTTTTTGTGCAGCTACCTCCCTCCAACGTGGCCAAGCTAGCTTGGCCACGTTGGAGGGAGGTAGCTGCACAAAAAGTATGACCTGGCCGGGGGCTGTAGTTACAGTTTTGTGTACTCCTGATTATGGGTGTGGTTGACACCCGAAACATGTAGAGTGGACTTGTAGAATAATAAATAGACTGCTTTGTGTTGTATCTCGTTGGGTAATTATTAATATATATCCTGCTTACGTCGTGATTCACCGTGGAAATGGAAGCGAATAAATCTCCCATTCTTATATTATGTCTTGGCCACGAAAAGTTATGCAATATTGTAAAATACTGTGCTCTGAAAGTGACGTCGTGTGGTCAGGCATAAATCATGAACTTTTCGAAGGAACCTACTGAATCCATCTTCAAGGTAGAACGGTGATCACATTACATGGCATCACATCCCTCAAGGTGGGGATTCGCAGCTGTGGCTGTGAAAAAGAGGGAAGTATAACAAGTTCATTACTGTCCGAAAATATGTATATAGAATTACTCGTGTCTGCCGCTAAGCCTCTATACAGATTTGGGCGGAAGGACGCTACGGTATTCATTACACTATTGTTGGAAACAAGTAAACTGAAACGTTTTAGAGAATAGTGAGCATAATGATCGCAGTTTCATATCCGTGCCTTGCTTTTTGAAGTTTATCCACTTGTTCCATATGACCTTTAAGAACTTTCATTCATTTCAATAATCGATAACTGATAGCCTGGTTGGCTCACACCAATCAAGCACCGTTAATTTTTTCATTTAACTCCGGAATGCAGACTTTCGGTTTTTGGGCGTAGTGGGAGGAACGCTGCCTCAGTAGAGAGGGTCTGGGGCTGTTAATTCCGGTGAACGTGGTGGCCAAAAGGGGTCGCCTTGCCGTGAAATTCCTGTCGTTGGAACGTTTCTCCATCTTACTGAAGCTACATTTCTGACATCTCCCCACATTATTCACAATTCAGTGCCCAAGCAGTGCTCGCAACATAACTCAATAGCCCTCGTTTTCTATACAATGGGCTGTTTGTTTTCATTACCAGAATAAAGCCGTTTTTAATAAAGGGACATTCCGCTTATTTTACGGATCAACTAGCAAAACTATTGTCACATACAACTGTGTTTAATGCGTTACAATATCCTGTATAAGTAAGAAAAATATTTTTATTTGAAGCCTTATGATAGCACTTTTGTGTTGAAATATGTAGCTTATTTTTAACGGGACTTTGTTATGCAATAACTATAGTAATGCTTGACGATGGTTATAGTAAGTAATAGAAAGAAGCCCCAAAAAACGTTTTTATCTTTATACAAAAGACACGCCTCTTGCTTTGGGTTGATGCGTTTGTAGTAAACTGTCCTTGTTTCTTTGAGGAAAACAACCAGAATTTACCGCAGATTGTAAACACTATTGCATTGTCCTGCTACGTAACACTGTAGAATGATGCAACGGATGTGAAATGTGCGGGTTAAACAGGATGTTGCAAGGGCCGACAGGACAATTCCAAATATCACTTCTGTTTGGAGTACATTTGAGTGCTCTTTAACCTTTTGGCGCCGGAATTATTTTTTTAATTTTAGCACACCCTGTATATAAAATGTAAATAATACAGGATCCAAATACTTTAGAATTATGAAACAAATTGCATTTTGAAGAGAAAAAACGGAGAGTATATACCATGTTTAAAATATTCAGTACCTATATTTGTTGAGTAAATATATAAAATGCAACTTTACAGTTTAGCAGTACGGTACGTCAACTATAGTTGACATTAGGCGTCAAAAGGTTAATACCTAAATACGTATAAACACCGAGGGATATCTCATTTTTAGTTGAATTTATTTTTATATAAAATAATCTTCGTGAGATTAGTTCATGTTACTGTTAGGAAAATGTAAAACTGTCAGTTTAAATGTGTAAGGCATCAGTCTTAGCCTCTGGTCTTATAGATATGCGTCTTCATGAAGAACATCGGTGCATTCTACAGAGTACGGTTCTGTTCGTACGTGTAAGACTGAAACGATCGTATCGATATTGTAACCAGCATATTGTGTGCCAGCAATGTCATTAAACGTGCTTTACTCTGAGTTATATGCTGTAAAATTACTGTTACTTTATTATGATAGAGAATAGCACTGTTTCTTAGAACCACGAGGTGAGATTTGTAATTTTTCATGATGACGGAAGCGGGAATCACTTTCGAAGCGTTCTATTTCGTATCAAAAACAAGAGCAATTAAAAGTGTTCACTGTGCGTGAGTTTGAGGAATACTCTCATGTGTATTTTGGAAGTTTACACATATTCTGGAAATTTAAAAAAATGTGAACAAAATACCTTACATCGTGATAAATCCGAATATTTCGGTTTTTGAAATCATATAACGTGCAAAGCCCTGAGAATCAAATAGTCATTTGTACTTGTGTTAAAGAATTTTTCGTCGGTATTAGAAGTTGTCTGTAACAGATCGCAATTTACGTCACATTTTAAGGACTGTGAAGTTTTTAAAAATTAAGAAAGATATAAATCAGTTTCTCTAGAAGACTTCTTCCACTGTAGACCATATTGTCGAAGAAAAAATTGACATCGGTATAAAAAGTATTGAAATTAAAAGTCCCCGCTCGTGTTATTAAAAACCCAGTCGCCATCGTTAATATCTCTCCTCGTCCACAGAAGAAAATCTTTACTTCTGTTCCGCTTTTTTCCTCTACATTTTGAATGTTGTAATAAAATTTCATTTCCTTTCCAACATTCAATAGAAAAATTTGTTTGATTGGGGCATTCCGTTGAGCTTTTAGGCAGACACAAAGAAAGCAGCACAAGTGTTGAAACACCTGCAGAGTTTCAAAGAAATATTACGTGGTTTTTGCAAAGCGCCGTCCTTCGAAGTGTGTGCATTAACAGCGAACCTGAGCTGACGTCGTATGTGGGCTGTATGACGTAACGTGAGCTCATGTTCGTAATTAGAGTGTGAAAATGACCGCGAATGTGTGTGATTCTGACAGTAACGTCTAATTGTTTGTTGCCGTGGGTTGTATATGTACAGTCAGTTCTGAAATAAAACGACAGTTACGTTCTTGTGAGTCCTTGCGTTATATAAAATCACGTAGTAAAAATGTGATCAGATTCTAAAATATTTCGTCCGTCATCCAACCTCATACCTCCACCCTAGTTGCTGAAATCACATAATAGCCAACATGCATATGCGAGATTGGCACCGTGTTTAATATTTATTTTAATATTTTCCATTTACGTGGATTAATTAGATTTTTTTGGGCGCTGCGGCCCAACGCGGGTTATGGCCTCCTCGTTCAGGAGGTTTCTAGATCACACACAACGACGCACCACAGTCGGTAGGACTCTCCTGGACGAGTGATCAGCCCGTCGCAGAGACCTCTACCTAACAACACACAACACTCACAACAGACAGACATCCATGCCCCCGGTGGGATTCGAGCCCACAATCTTAGCAGGCGAGCGGACGTAGAACTACGCCTTAGACCGTGCGGCTACTGGGACCGGCTAATTAGATTTGTAAAATGCATAAATAACGAAAAATATGCACTTTAATTTTATGATGTATTTTAATTAATAATATTTTCACCAACCTGTTTCAGCCAGTAACCACCCTGAAGATGGCCTGATTCCTGGCCGAAACATGTTGATGAAAGTAGTATAAATAAAAATAGGTCTTCAAATTAAAGTGAATTTGTTGGTTGTAAATTATGTGTTTATGTGTATATTTATGCATGTAATTTACATATAACTATAAAGGTAAAATTTACCCTTATGTACGTAATGAAGGGATAAGATGGAGTGGAAGTATGGCTCCACTCATTCCTAATCTTGGTATTAGATGGCGGTGTAGTCAGCTTCACGCCCTGGCCGCTTTCTCCCGGTGAAATAGCCCAAGTTGCCTAGCAAAAATTATTCTTTGTAGTTCTCAAAGGCCGGTCTGGACTGTGTGGAAATATAAAAATTACTTTAAAGAACTCCACTTTTCCTGTTGTCCAGCTTTCGGCCTAATTCCCGCAACTGTGTTCAGATACACGTACGCACATGCATAATTATTGTGTGTGGTTGTGTGCGTCTTATGCATGTTACCCACACATGTACGAGTATGTTAACACCTGCTCGTATATATGAATATATATATATATATATATATATATGTGTGTGTGTGTGTATACACTCAAGCAAAAGTACGTAATCTTGAATTTGTCTTTCAGTGTAAAATTTCATGTTATGCTCGGTTTTTGAAAAAGGAACTTTACCTTAGAAATAATTTTGACAAAAATTATTTAAGAAATTAAATTACGTGAATTTTCATTAGTGTTTTTGCAAATTGACGAAGATGGTTCAAGCGTCATGCTTCTGAATTGCATTTAGACATGCCTGTTTCGAATATCTCCTGGGATATAAATTTTCATGACTAACGTTTTCCGTAATTTTTCTCAGGCCCTCCAGAATCATGCCAGAATGCTGCCCCAAACTGTGCCGCAGCCACGTTTAATTCATTGTCTAGGAATCATTCAGTTGTTCAGCGCTCTACACTCACGTACTGAGAGCTCCCCTAAATAAGTCATAAATAAATAAATAAATATTTTTCAAAAAGTCCTGCCACTAGTTAGTCTCCTTAAGCCAGATGAATCCTCTCCACACTCTTATACCCTACATGAAAATTCTTTGAATTCTATCCTGTAATTACAAGGTGATACATTCTATCTAATTCCCCATACAGTTTTCATGACCCATTTTAATGGTAAGGTTTACAGTCATTTTGATCTGCTGTATGTGATTATATTCTAATAGTTTTTTGAAAATTAAAATATAATAAAATATACACCAGTTGGTGTATGATTCATTAGCATATAATGAAGAAGGTGAATTCAGCTGTCCCAGGTTTATTCGAGAGTAACTGAGGATAAACATAATATCTACTGAAGTATCAAGAAATTAAATCCAGAATTCCGTGCATATACCCACACAGCCATGGATAAAGAATATTTCTTCATATTCCATGACATAATACTTTTAGTACTCGCTGCAGTATTTCAATTTTGTTGTCATTCCGATGGGTTTATTCTTTACGATTCGATTATTCTTGGTGTGCAACTTCAATAGAGTGGCATGTTCCACACACACACACGTGTGTCTGTGTGTGTGTGTGTGTGTGTGTGTGTGTGTGTTTCCGCACACAAACGCGTGACAGAATACATACACGTCACACATAAAACAAGCCAATTGTTTTGCATATGTATACCCAGGAAAACGATGCGTTCAGCGGGTTGCATGCATGATTGAACACATGTTATGTGGCTCTCTTGTTTTGTGTGGATGATAAAGGCCTGATCTCCGTCCATGGGTGCTTTTTAGCCGAGAGAACTTGATCTGCCGCGTCGCTCGGGAGTCATCTCTCTCACCCTGCCTGACGGATTGATTATCAGTCCAAATACTGAAACCCACGCCTCGGCTAACGAAGAGGGTATGGGAAAGGAAGGAGGGTAGTGTGATGGATAGATATTCTATTTCATCTGTCTTGTAAATAGAACTGGCTGCACAGCTCAGCTTAAATTATACCAAAGTGCATAAAATGTTGATTCAGTTTCACGTTTACTGGTGAATTACAATTAAATTTACACTTATTTCTGCTTGCATTATTATTCTAGACGACATTGCTATCGTAAATATTTTTATAGATTTACACACACACACACACAAACACACACACATATATATATATAAGTATATATATATATATATACATATATCACACACACACATATATATATATATGTGTGTGTGTGTGTGTGTAAATCTATAAAAATATTTACGTAAGCAATGTCGTCAAGAATGATAATGCAAGCTGATATATATATATATATATGTTTGTGTATATTATATATATGTGTGTGTGTGTGTATGTGTGCACACACACACACACATACGTACGCACATCTTTAAGACCTATTTGTTGACCAGATTCAGTTTTTAAACAGCTGTGTGGGAGCTGTGAGTAATAAAAGTCTTTGTTTTTGCAAATTTTGTTAGTGCAAAAAAATTAACAGGTAAAAGTTTCTCAGTACTTAATTTTTCTCTTTTTTACCTCAAATTAGGATGTTAGCTTCTATTTTAATTCATATCATCTTTGTATTAGATTCGGGGAAATAAATGAAATAATATTAATAATAATAATAATAATAATATTTCAACATTTTGTGTTTTGGAAGCGCAGAGCTCAGACACAGTTCGCCTTTTGACTACATAGCGGTTTAATCATATATATTGTGTTGCATCTACCTATTTGAATAACACTTAAATTGAGGCTTTTAATTATGCTTACTAATTATAATAACTTTTCTTTTAAAAATCTAAATTCAAAAACAATGCAATAGGTTATTAAAAACACCCTCGCTACTCCTCCATTACATTTTCTTGGTGAGAAACATCACACTTTTGATACATGAAAAGAGTGCAGTGTCATTACGGCACACAAAATATCAAACAAAGAATGTCGTAATCTTAGGAAAGTAAGTGAATGGAGCCTGGAAGCCAGACGTTATTAAGGTAAGTTCTTAAATTTGATTTTTAACAGAAATGCACGTAGCGATTTTTGCAAGCGCGAAGAAGGAAAAAATTCTTGAAATCAAGATCATGCCATGACACGTCAAAGCTGTCGTTAACAGTCTGTTTTTTTTTCAGAGTAGAGCGAAGATTTCACCCTGTTAATTCTTTTCTGTGATATGATTGTTTCAATAGAAACTAGTGAAAATCTTTCTGGCCCTGAAACTTGGATGCTGCGGAAAGTGTGTCAGAAATACCTTGAAATTTTAAAATCTGGTGCTGGATTAGGCTGAAGGAGATCATTTGGGCCGATCGTGTGTGAAAGGAGGAAGCATCACATAGAGGCAAGGAGGAAAGGAACACCCTATATTCAATAAAAAGAAGGGACGCTACCTGGAATGGTCACATCTTGTGTAGGAACTGCGTTCTAAAACACGTTATGGAAGGAAAGAAAGAAATCAAATAGCAGAGATGGGGATACGAGAAAGAAGACGTAAGCAGCCACTGGATGTTCTTTGGAAATGCAGAAGATACCGGAGTTTGAAAATGGAAACACTCGATCGCAGTCGTTTTGGAAGAAGCTGTATATTTTCGCAAGACAGACTACACAATAAATGACGGAATCTGAACATTTGTATTCTTCGTCAAGATACAACGCGGTGTTGCTTTCCTTTGAATGCTGAACGGCCAATGAAATAATATTTTAGACACAAATTCCAGTATTGTAATATTCAGGGTTATGTAATACTGTAGCTGGTGGATGGGTGCCAGATTCTTTGAAGGAACTCACTGCCTCATCTTTAGGACAGAAATCAGAAAGTGATGTCATTACACTTGTATTCCTCCGAAGTACTGGCAATCACCTTCACATGTCCACAAGTCAGCAACCCGCAGTACTAAGTGCAACGGCAGCGGCCGTGCGAAATTCATATTGCAAATAAACAGCAGATTTTAAAAAAAGTACAGAAATAAATTTTTTAATTCAATTTAATACGCAATTACAATACAAAACACAATTTGTGCTGTTGTTCTGCGTGGACGTGGAGCTTTGTTCCTAACTTTCTGATGGGTTTATTGGTAACGAGTTGTTGAAGGGAGTTTTCGAAGCGTATGAGTGCCGTTTTAGATTGATCAAATCAAAGGGAATAAGACGGACAGGGCGTTTGTAAGGTATCGGCGAAGGTGTATATTTATAAATTTTGTAGTTCTGAAAGATGAAAACAGAACGAATTCGGAGAACGAGGCTTAGGTGGAAGGGTAATATTAAACCACAAATTATATAAACAGAACGAAACGATGTGAACGTCATTATCTAGCTGAAAATGGGTTCCAGTGACAGGCTGTTATGAACAAGGTAATGAACATTAGTGTTTATATAGATATTGACCACGAAAGCGACTAATATCCGCTCGAAAAGTTGGCGTGTCTATGAAGTTGTTTTTCTCGTAAGTTACAGAATATTTGAAGTGTTCGAGTATTCACATTTCAGAAGTTATCTTTGGAAAGTAAGTAAAAAATTTTATTTTGATGTGCAATTCGTCTAGACAGAAGCAAAAACAGAGTAGGTGTCTTACGTCAGTTGTACCAATACGTTTAATCTGATGCTACCTTTAGAGTTAATAAATCGTTTGATTCTCAAAGTAAAAATATTAACAACTGTTACTTACCTTAATCTAGAAAAATGAGATGGGCTGGGCATGTGGCGCGTATGGGTGAGGAGAGTGGGGCGTATAGGGTCTTGGTGAGGGAAACCGGAGAGAAAGGGACCACTGGGGAGACCTAGGCATAGATGGGTGGATAATATTAGGATGGATCTCCAGGAGGTGGGATGTGGGTACATGGACTGGATTGGGCTGGCCCAAGATAGAGACAGGTGGCGGAAGCTTGTGAGTGCGGTAATGAACCTTCGGGTTCCCAGAAATGTGGGGAATTTCTTGACTAGCTGCAAACCAGTTAGCTTCTCAAGAAGGACTCTGCACCAGGGAGTAAGTAAGTAACTTACGTACCTTAAGATGAGACATCTTCCTATCTGTGTACTTAACATGGTAGGTATCGGTGACCGCCAAAACAGCCTAAAGATGGCGCAATATTCAGAAGCCGAAACATGTAGCAGTAGTATTTGTGAATTGTTCGTGTTTTAATAAATGCTTATATTGAAGGGCATTTGTATTTACTATTTTAAAAGTTACTTAAAATGTGATTTAGCAGTTTCTCAAGTGATTGCTGTGAAATGCTTTTAAGTAAATTTTATTTTTGTGATTTAATGTGATTATTTTCAAATTAAAATTAATTCAGCCCGTCAGCCTCCCATTTTTCGGCGGCTTACGGTGAAAGATTCACGGTTGCATTTAGGGCTGCGAGTTCTACTTTTAGAAAGGCAGGTCTGTGTGATACATCTCTGCCTTAGTGAAGGACCGAAGAAAAATTGGGTGTTGTATGGTGAAAACAACTTCGGCATTTCCCTACGCTTTTACATAGTACTGAAAAAGTAAAGGGGAAAGTGATTGATATTTGGGCTTTTATACCTGTCTCACATACGTATATGACAGCTTTTGTCGAAAAAATGACTCTTGAGACTTGATGGATGAGTTCGTATGAGAGGCGTACTCGTACGAATGTTTGTGTAGGGGGAAAATAGAACCATGTGTATTGGAAATAGCTGTAGGTTAGCATAAATGAGTAAGAACCCCAACATGCCACCTAAGGCGGTGGTGCTTGCTGCTGCTGTTGGAGGTTCTTCTTTCGTGCCTCTCCTTTCTACCTTAACGCCAAGTGGTTTAGCAAGTACATTCGTACTAAACAGAGCTCAGAACTTGCTTACTGTTTGAGGTTTCCCCATTATTTTAAAGAATGAAGTTCGTACGCACGTTTTGGAATCTTAATTCGACCAAATTTTTTACCGAAGCAAAACGCAATTAGCAGGGTGTCAGTTTAACATGATCGGCGTTAACCAAAATTAATTATGAATTATGAGTGAGTAAAACCACTTTCAGTCTCGATACAACTATTTTTGTTAGACAAACAGTCCATATGCCTAATAAAGCAATGTGTTTCGACCTGAAATAGGTCATCTTCAGGCTCTTAATATTGAAACACTGCACCATGAAGTTCATTGAATAAGGAGTGACTTGTAACAAATCACTAGTAAGAAAAAGGACTTTTCTCATCGTCTTAAAAACACATACAACTCACAGGCACGACATATAGTAGTAGTAGTAGTAATATAATAATAAGAGTAGGTTGAAAGAGCAACGATGAAGTGTATAATTATGTGCGCTCTTTCTGAATGTGTTGTTTTTTAAGTATTAAGAGACAGAACATGACCTAATTTAGGTCCAAACATGTTGCTCTTGTAGACAGTTTGTCTAATAAGGACGGTTGCGTTTAGACTGATATTGATAGTAACTATTCATAGCTCTCACACACAACGGGATGTCACATGTAAAAATCATGAACTGTGTAATGTATACCATTCACTAAATGTGACTAGCTCTGTTAAATGAACGAGTATTAGAGAAGCAAGTCACGTGACACGCTCGTAGAAAAGAAAGATCATAGATAATATTAATTGGAAACCGTTGAAGGGAAGAGACTAATTTTAGACCTAGATATAGACGACAGGGTAGTGTTAACCCTGATTCATGTCACCTAATGTATAATCCAGTGACGGTCTCAATAACAAACCTGAAAAATTTTTATAAATACAAAGAATTTCTCGAACATTGGTATAAGTGTCAGCTTCCGTAGATATCTGCACCGTGGATTTGGTTATCACACGGTTTGTCGGTTGGTCGAAATACGATGTGGTTAGAAGGGGTAAATGAGCGTGGCAGAAAAGGAATTTTAGTTTTAGTTCACGTTACATTTTTATTGAGCTGTTGATACAAAAGTCAAAATTAACCCACTTGTAAAGAAAGTTAAAAATTAAAGAAATAAGTGGATACAGCATTTTGGGCAAATGGACAGAGACAGACTGTCACACTTAATTATGAAATATCAACCATGTGGGAAAGGAAGCCAAGGAAGATCGCTCAAAATATTTCTAGACTGTTAATTTGACCGTAACAGGTGACGAGGCCTGACACTCTGCAAATTATGATGATGATGATGATGATGATGATGACGATGATGTGTTGCTGCTTCTGTCATTTGACCAAGAGAGTTTCTTTTATGAAACCGAAATTTTGCGTGAACGAGTTTATTCCAATTTACACCTTCAAACCCAAATTTGTTGAGCCTCTATTTGAAACTACCCCTTAATCTAATCCCAGGTGACCCATGTGTCTATACATATTTGATACAGCTATTTAAACTCTGAACATTTGATGGGGTTGACCAGACATGGAGTATAAAAGCCGTGAATACTGTACATAAACTGTCACAGACAGCGTTGAGTGGTCTAGGCTGTGGGGGATTTACTGTGAAGGTAGGCCTAGACGGTTTGTGATATTGTGAAATAATTAATATTGCAAAATATTATTGGCCGTCTAGTTTTAACGTTGAAGAATTCCACAATACATTTGGCCACTCCATTGAAGTTTGATTGACACAGTACATTGTGCAACAAAAAAAAAGAAACAATTGATTAGTCTGTGGACAGTATTGCGCAATATTCATTCGGTAAACGTCTGTCTGCCTAACAGTAAACGCCTCTCTAGCACATTAATTCTCAATGGAATGAGGAGGTACAGATGCTATGAATTACAGGTCTTCAAAAGCATTTCCAGTGGCCAAAGAGTGTAGCTTAATGCGTAAACTCTGACAGGTACTGCTTGCCGCATGTTACTATTTCTTTTAGTCGTTATAGGCTTGAGTAGCTCAACAAATGATGGATGAGCCAATAGCAAAAAAAAAAAAAGAAATTATAGTCGTTCGGCCCACTCAGCCGTGTCTCTCATGAGTTTTTCTTGTGTGTAGGCCTTCTGTGTTCTTGTGTACAATTCTTTGGTCCAGCGGCCATTCTTTTTCCTTTCCTTTTTAAACACAGGGCTAAAGAAATGGCTACACAAGCGGCATCAGGACCTCTCGACATGTTGCCTCGTCGTAACTCACGGTCAAAATGAATATTGAACAATAATGTTGGGTCTTATACGGAGAAATAAACTGCACAACATTAACCCAAGGAAGTAATTATGGGCAATAAAATGGACCACCTTGAAGCCCCTTTAACAATATCAACCCTTTAATGTTCGGAATAAAATCATAATATAGATTTATTATTGCATATCGTTATAATGCATAGCAATAATAGGACAAATTGATTTCTATGTTGTTATATATTTTAAGGATTTGTGATGGCTTCCTGCTTCATAATTTCCTATGAGAAATAAATACGAAAGCTATTTTGCTGCGTGTGACACATGGCAATTACCATGGAGGGGTCAATATCTTGTGTCAGTGTAGTAAGACACAATATGATTCAACCCGGATAGAGACAAAACAATAAATAAAAATATTTTTTTATCATTTTGACTGTACAGCATAACACTTGTGCCTGTATTAGTGACAAGAGTAACGTACACACTAGATTCTCAAAACGATCACTGAACACTAAGTTATAGAGACACCGCTTATCGGAAAACGTTGTATTATGTTTTGTGACCTTGCTACGTAAATAGTTTGTGTGCAAAGATAGTGTAACTAAGTTTCCACTCCCATCTAGATGTACAATTTCGAAGGAAGTTCTCGGGACGAAATCCCCTTCTACTTGTTACACAAAACACGTCTTTACGTGGCGAAAGTGTAGATTCTGAAGGCAATGGCGTGACCTAAGATATTAGCGTCTCAAGTGCGAGAAGTTTGGGTCAGTGTGATAAGTAATGCTGCGAGCAGTTGAAGGCTTACTTCTTGCTGATCAACTTAGGAGAAGCGTGACACAACTTCATTGTTGTGATGTGGTTTTCGAGTCTACTGTATTAAGTTATAAAACCCTCACAATGCGCCGCTTTAGGGCCACTTGCTGTCCATGTGAAGATATAATACTCCTAAGCTGACAGTAGGAATATCTACTGAAGCTCTATGTTAAGTGCTTGAGCTCCAATTGTCATGAGTTTGAATCCCAGTTATAATATTGGTATGCTTTGTACTAAATTGTGTTGGACATTGTCCATTACCTGGGCTACATTTAGTATACAACATTTCGAGACTTTCCTTCTGGTTTTAGAGTTGCTGGATGTTGTTTTATTGACAGAACGTATATAAATATTATATATTGTACATTTACTATTAATTTTAATGACTAATTATTTCAGGTTTTACAGTGTCGAGTGTTCGGCTGATTAGCGAATCATAAATTGGGAAAAATACTAAAGGAGTTGTTGCTTGTTTATTTTGAGGTACTACCCAAACAGTAAAGTGGAGGGGCTGGGTAAAATCATAAAGACTCTCAGACAGGCTAGCCGATATGCTACTCAGATTTCAAGCCACGTAAAGCTAGAATACGGAAGGCACTAACTGCCTTCAAACCACGACGACAATTTACATAGACTGATTATTGACATTGGTGTGGACTTCCTACCAAACTTAGCTATTTTTGAACGCAATTCTAGTACACTAAGCGCTACATGTTCTGTTAAGATAATATTAAAATTGTCCGCGAGCGCAGTCCGACCTGCGGGCATGCATGGTGGGAAGTACGAAATTTCCTTTTCAGTGAGCAGAGTTCATAGAAGCGATTTCCATTTAACTATGTATTTTGAGAGACCGTAACGAAAGTACTGAATTACTTTAGGCTTACAGTTTTCTAAGTTATTTCCGACTACGATTTATGACATGCCTGTCGCACTGGCCACGTGGTCTAAATCGTGGATCTGCGGCCGCTCGCTGGCTGGGAGTGCCGTTTCGAATCCCGCAGAGGAAATAGATGTTTGTCTGTTGTGAATGATGTGTGTTGTCAGGTAGAGGTCCTTTCATCGGGCTGATCAATCTTCCAGAGAAGTCCTACCAAGTGTGGTGTATCTGTGTGTAATCGTCAAGCCTCGATAATGAGGAGGCCATGGCCATAAAAAACATTATTTATGATCTGTACGTAACGTTATGATTCTGAATGAGACACATGTTCAGTAGTTATTGTGCCACGACAGCTGACGGATCCGTTCATTACAAGCAGCATATTCATGATTACACCCGACAGAATGTTTTGACAGTGTCACAGGATAAATTGATAAGTTGACACCTTGCTATTCTGGAAATTCAGGTTCGATACCAGCTTTTACACTTCGACTTTAGGAAGTCTATTGTTAGCGTTGTGGCTCATTCGAGAGAAATGAGGCTTGCTGAACGTGGACGCGTTAGCATCATTAATCTTCATCATTGACAAGTAGCCGATGACAGTAAGCGTACAGTAACTTCACATGAAAAACAGTCGCTTTTGTCACAGGCAGATACAAGCCGAAGTAAAATGAAGTTTCTTTGTAGGGTATGATATTACAAAAATATAGACATATTATTAGGTGGAAGTTATTAACTGACTACAGGCAGCTCAGTTCTTCTTGAAAAGCTACTAGTGGCTGATTATGTCAAAAACTTCTCCTCGTTGTGTGCCGCTGGCTTTGTGCTTAGCCACGCGAGTTCAGTTGCCAAAGTCAAGTCCTTGTTCTCAAAAAACAAGTATTTGTTTTCTTTACCTCCTACAACATTCTGTCAGAATCCTCCTCTTCTCCTCATCCTTTTCCTTCGCCATGTTTATTTTCTTTTGGTGAAAATTTCACTAAATATTACTAACTCACACGGTAGCTGGGAAGTTAATTCATTGTGAAAATTATACTACATGGTGTTACGATGCTGAGAAATACTTATTGCGAGCCGCTTATTTTAGGCTAGGTAAATAACAGTTATTTAAGAAGTCTAAAATTTACATTACAACATTGAAAATTTTCCTACATGTTTCGATCACTCGATCATCTTCAGGCAGCATATATTGTTCCTTGATAAAGTTATAGTTTCAAATATTCACTGAAAAACTTCGTTATGTTAACTTTGTTGATGTGGCAACATGCTTAAAGAAGTAATTCACTGAATGTTTTAAACTATAACTTTAGCAAGGAACAATATATGCTCCCTGAGGATGATCGTTTGATCGAAACATGTAGGAGCGTTTTAAATGTTTTAATGTAAATTTTAGACTTCTTAAGTAATATATATGTGCATGTGTTGGTATGTGTAATTAAATAAACTACAGAATCCACTGTGAAATTATAAAAATAAAAAAAATTATGTTTATTGCAATAAACATAACTGTTATTTTGGACATTGTACAAAGTCTTGGAATTCTTATAACGAACGGTTCTGTGTACTAAATTTAAAGTCTTCGTTGTTCCGTTATATTGCGAACCCTCGCCGTATGATTGGTGCTCCATATTTCCGAAGAGCTTAGTTCCCTCGAAATGTCAAGTATCAATCACCCAATAATGCAGCGTAGTATCCCAGAATAATGGAGACCGTATTTGCACCGCTTCGAAATCCGCCATCTTGCAACAAACTTGACCTGTTTTTGCCTTTACCTGCATAAGTTAGGCTGCTTGCGCAGAACTAGTGTGAATCGAAGGGCACCGTGAGATGCACTAAGCACGGGGATTATAATTTAATGTTAAAGAAAATACGCAGCCTACAGAAAAGTGTCAGTAAATATTGCAAAAAAAGGAAGCAACTCATTTCCTCGTAGGTACTGCGGAAGTCCATCAATAGTCATTAGAAAGACGAAAGGAAAAAAATGTATAATTAGCTGTACATAGACTGAAAACCGAATTACCAAACAGGCCGTTATGTCGCGGAAAGCCAAAACAATTCAGCTAAACAGCAGAATGTAGCGAGTGTGGTTACAGGAACCTGGCCCGTTAAGGTGCTAAGCACCTCACTGGTGAGTCAGCCGCAGAATAGGTTGGTAGGCTAGCTAATCGGATCGTTCTCATAGCATATGTGGATATGTGGGAAGGTTTCTTGTAGTCTCTGCGTATTAAATTTACGTAAGTTGTGAATCTAACACCCAAATTACGTAGACTTTGATTATCGTAGGAATTTTGGGCTACTTTAGATTTTTCAGTTAACACCTTTCGGATTATGTATAGGTTCGATGAGACGGCCCCCCCCCCCTCCCCTTCCAGTCGTATACCTGTTTCACCGTTTTATCTACCGTCGATTTTGAAAGTAATGTTTTAAACGACTTAGGAGTGGGTATTCGAAGTGATTGAGAGGGGTGCAGGTTACGAAATAGCGCATCTTAAAAATTCCAAGTTGACTGATATTTGCCAAAGAATTTGTCCAGTGTAAGGAAAATTTTCTTTTTTAAGGTTACAAATGTGGTACATCTGCATCGTAAATAAAACATTGCAGGGACATTTATAAAAAATGACAATTATAGAACTTTTGTGATTTTTGGCGCTTTCTCAAAATTTTGAAAAGCGGTTAGTAACTTTGTCCTGTCTGTCTGTCCGTCTGTCCACATGAAACAACTCTGCTCTCACTGGGCGGATTTTCATGAAAATTAATCTTTGAGTATTTTCAAAAATCTATTGAGAAAATTTGATTTTGATTAACAACTAATAAGTATACCGGGTACTCTGTATGAAGACCAATATACGTTTTATATCATATCGTGCTCAGTCCTTAGAATGAAAAATGTTTTAGACAAAATTTGTAGAGAAAATCAAAACACACATTTTATGTTCTGTAACTTTTTTCTACAACCATGCCGTTTATGAGATAAGGTGGAAGAATACTGTAGAATCGAACAGACCACAGATGACAATGTGTGCATGCCGCATGCCTGAGGCTGCAAATACAAGCAAAGATTATGCAAAACGTATTGCTTTTCTACTGCAACAATTGTTGCATAAAGGCACCTGAATGTTACGTTATATATGCAATGCCTGTCTTGTGCAAATTCTGTAATTATGTTATGTGCCTTGTACGGGGGAGAAACAGGAAGGTCAAAAGAATTCTCAGTGAGATGCTTCTCAGTTTATGTCCCCGCTGTATATTATCAGAAACCAGGATATTTCAAGAGGCTCAGTAAGGGGCCTGCGATATGGAAGACTGAGGGAGAGGGTACTTTTCCCCCCAAAATAAAACTCTATCTCCTCTCTAAAGCTTTCGAAACCTAATCTGAAGCCCAGCCACTCTCCTGTCCGATGGGCGCAGGAGAGAGTTAAAGTGGCGACGTTGTGGATCTCACCACTCAACTCTACTTAGTGTCGAGTTGGACAATGAGTGGAGTTTCACCTCAGTTGTCCATATGATTTTGTGGCGTGGCGATTTATTAAGCCAAGATGAAACTTTTCCACTGCCTGACTATTTATTTTTTGGGCCATGACCTCACAAAAGATCAAATTTACAGAATATATAGTACACAAGTGACAGTTAAATCACGTTTATTAATATGTTGAGGTTTCTTTCGGACATCAAGTACTGCTGAACTACCTAATGGATCTTTTCAAGATAGATATTTTTGGAGAGCTTCTGACTCGATACTGACGACCGTATTCTTTGTGTTTACTACTTCCTTCTCAAAAAAATCCTTTTAACAAAAAACTAAGCAAAGTGTAAATGAGAAACGAAACGTTGAAATCTAAAATACTGCCTCAAGCGGAGGCCAAGGATTCCCTTGGCTTCCGCTTGAGGCAGCACTGTCGATTTCAACGTTCTGTTTCTTATTTAAAATTTGCTTGTGTTCCATTGAACTCCGAAAGAAATTATTCAGAAACAAGCATCAGCATTTACAATTTTTAATGTATGTTATATTTAAAATTCTGTAATTTTTTTACTGATTATTTTACTGTTTATACGTGCCAATTATTCACATGGGTAAACCCTGTTTTCTTATTTTGCGGTAGTACTAAACGTTTATACGCAATTCCGATATTGCATGTTTTGTGTTCCTGCTGTTTCTTGTTTCAATTTGGTTTCTGAAATTAAAGTACATGTTTATAGAGTGAGATACGAGGTTCTGACGGCGGTGGCTTGGAGATTAAGTTCTTCTCAGATGTTACTCTATGCATTTCGGTGCTAAAGTTTCGGAGTAGTAGATTGTATCTTGTGGGAAAGGAAAGTACAGGTATAAGAAACGATGAGTCCGATTTAGGACATACTAAAACTTGAGTATGCCTTTATTTAGAGTGACAGGGTACTGTGGCAGCATGCTGCCACAGTACCCTGTCACTCTAAGGAAATTAATTAGTGAGTGTTTTTAATATGTGACTTTAGCAAGGAACAACATGGCTCCCTGGTGATGATCTTATGATCGAAACATGTTGGAGCGATTTTAAGTGTTTTAATGTGAAGTTTTATATGAGTGAATTGGTTGGTATAATTAAAGTGATTCTACGAAGTGCACTGTGCAACAATAAAGACTCTCCAAATATATTTTTCTAAGTTACATTTGTTTAACACGAAGATTTTTAATTGAGGGGAGTGCGTAGTTGAACTTTTGGTTCACATCAGACGTAGGTCAGAAAACTGACAACGTGTTACTCAAATTGTATATAATGTATGTGTGGTATCTAGTGATAGTGCTACTAGTTCTACGCTGTTAAGCACCACTCTAACATTACTATTTTTGTTACATGTATCGAAGTCGAACCAGCAAATGAAGATTTTCTTATTCATTCAAAATTGTTTAAATTATATACTCATTCACCCAGATAGTCTGCTGAAGCAGCAACGCTTGTTTGTGGTATTTGAGAGCTGTCCAGACATTGTGTTTTCCAGCGATGAGCGTATGGTAGAATCATGACTTAAAATGGGCGATGGACATATGATTCCACACCTTTTCAGTTTGTTATTGTTTGTTGTCAGATCATTTGACTCCGTATAGCCTGAATTATTGACGGCCTTGCTATATAAATTAGAAATGAATACATGTGACAGTCACGTGCATAGTGACTAGCAACGTACAGAATGGTAGAACTAATAAGGATTTTTCCACGTCGGAGACGAGGAAAAGGAAGACGTGGGGGGGGGGGGATTTCATACAGTTCAAAATTACAGCTTGCCATTAAAAAAAAAAAAGAGCCCCAAAACAATTACCCCTCAAAAAAACCAAC
>Ga0123352_10001212_pt1 | contig 33676 bp, 17 predicted proteins | sample TergutLab28metaG_FD_89700 | JGI IMG/M metagenome (GOLD analysis project Ga0123352, IMG submission 89700) | Labiotermes labralis P1 segment gut microbial communities from Petit-Saut dam, French Guiana - Lab288 P1 | ecosystem: Host-associated > Arthropoda: Insects > Digestive system > Gut ...
AATGAAAAAAGTAGCGGCTCCAGGTCTAGAAAACAGAGATTAACGGCTGTGGGGACCCGTTGCGCTGACCACGTAACACCCCTCTATCCGCAAAAGTTGGCACTAACTTCGCCGACCGGCGGCAGCCGCTCTGTCGGTATAGTTCGCGGGCGGACTAAGGCCACGGAGTTTAGTTTGGTCACAATGCACATATTAAGAATTTTCTAAGCACATCCTACAAAAACTAATGTTACCGCACTACATTTTCCAAAGCTTCTTAAACGGATCGTTGTAACAGAGATTTATTATGTTTGCAGAAAAATTCTGTCTCTTAAACAGATGTAACTTCCCTCTAATGCGCCGTGATCACTTCCATTGACGTAATTTCAGTGTTCGTTGATACGGCAAAGCTCATCACGTTAACTTCATTTTGTTTGAATTTCAAATTTTAAAAAAAACTAATTTACATCCCCTCACTAATTAAATTCCGCATTATAAATATGAAATCATAACTACTTAATTTAAATCAATAATACGATTTTTCATTTTGTACCAATTATAACTCAATAACGATATAAAATTAGAGAGATAGTAGATAAAAATATTTGACACAGCAGCAACACGTAAGTAGTAGAAGTGTCGCTATCGGATAAAAAGAACAAGCTGCCAATAAGTCAAACTCGATGTCTGAGACGACTAAAAAATTGTGAATAATCGCAAATACCATTTCCGAAGAAGATGACAAGGACGACGATGATATTCACTTTAGACGAGGTTTACTATGATGGTGATGGTGATGATACTGATGATAACGTTATGCACAATATAATCGGAACCCTATATTCAAGACTACTTACTGTGCTAATTTATCTCATAATTTACAAAGCCATATTCAATTAAGAACCCATTCATTAAGGAAGCTATGACGTAGTTTGCTTTGGATAAATACCTATGTTCAGAGTTCGTCTGAAATGTCCGCAGTTTCATCCAGTTGAAAAGCGAATTCTTTTTCCTGTACTATTGTTATAGCATCTTGATGAGTTACATATGTTGCCATTTCTAAAATCTCCTTTTACGCAATATTATCAGAGTAATGGATTGCTTCAAATTGTGCAGCAGGTTGTCGACAGACATTATTGATGCAATTTTTATTACAGAAGGTATAAACTCCTCACCATCCGGGTATTAGGGATATTAACTTTACTGCACGAAGAGAAATACCATAAGATGCTTCAAGACACTGACACGAATTGTTCGAATCTTTTATAAGTGTTCGCTCCTCTGTTGACAATTTTGTTCTTTTGGTATTTATGAACGCCTTTGACTTTGCCTTCATTTTTTTGTTGTAATATTTGAAGTGTTTCTAGAATAAAGAAGGCTTGAATGAATTTTTCGAGAGAGTCACATCACACGTGACACACAAGTGCCACATCACAAGTGACCCGTGTGTCACACCAGACGTTACACACGTGCTACATCACACGTAACACACAAGTGTCACACCACACGTGCACACTCGTGTTACATCACACGTGATACACACGTGTCACATCACACGTGACACAGAAGTGTCACACCACACGTGAAACACCAGTGTCACACCACATATAACACATGACGGTTTCAGTCAATCCGCTATACAAGACATCCCCGTTCCATGCATAACTCATTGAACTTCCGTTGATTTTCTGCCCTTTTCTTCGCAGGTGGTTTGTCCGGTTTTGTTAATGTGTCAACACTAGTTAATGCCATTGCTGTGCTTTCCGGTTCAATTTTGACTTCTTTCTTCTTAATTAAACATTTATCCATTATGAATTGCACGATATCACTAACAGCGAAAAATCCGAATACCGAAGCTGCTACATATTTATCCGTACTGACCTGCAGCCCAGCAAACGATAATCAGAGTTATAAATCGCTCAAAAAGCCCAGTACTTTTTTCCCACTGGCGGTAATATCACTTAGGAATATACAAATTAGCGTTACAATGCTCCCTTGCCTGCTGCTGCACCCAGTCGCCGGTATTGCGATTTAACAGACCTGAACTTGTCTCGTCGAAACATTTGCTGCCTTCCTTTTCAGATGCCGCCCTCAGAATACTGCATCCACATGCAGCAGGTTAGGGAGTTTGTGACTGCATTGAGCTGGCCTTGCCTGAAGTACCAAGAAGGATAACCAAGATATTCTAATATCCTCACTTCCGCTAGTCTCACACACTGTTTGACGTCTGTCAACAAGTTGCACTATTCGGTTGTCAGTAGCGATTAAATGACAGAGGAGAGTCTGTATTTATATTCGAACAACGAATTAGTATTTTTGCACACACTGTAGAAGACAGTCCCAATGGTCATGTGGTCTAAGTCGCAGGTCTGCTGCAGCTAGCCCGCTGAGATTGTGGTTTCGAATCCCTTTGGGAGCATGGATGTTTGTCTGTTGGTATTGTTGTGTGTTGTCAGGTATAGGTCTGTGCGACAGGCTGATCACTCATACAGAGGAGTCTTACTGACAGTGATGCGTCGTTGTATGTGATCTAGAAATCTCGTGAATGAGGAAGCCATATCCCGCGTTGGCCCGCAGCACCATAGAAAAAAAATACACTGTAAAATATTTTCATGTTTAAATATATTTAAAATAATTTAAATCTTCCAATTAACATTTCTACAATTTAATTTTGGAGAAGAAAATTCCCAACTTTCTTCCCAGCTGACCGTCTGTACACGATCAGCGGCACGCAAACTAACTTTCTAAAAACACCTTTATAGGCAAACAAACATTCCTGTCCACATTACTTATGTGCTTTGTGTGTGTGTGTGTGTGTGTGTGTGTGTGTGTGTTCCTTGAGCAGTTGACATCAGTGAGACAGGCGAATGGGGATAATCGACCGCGTCTTACGCGAAAGCAAAGAGAAATTGTCCAGCATAATCCGTCATTAGTTTCCTTACCGTGGACTGTAAACGCGCGAAGCTGCGTGTATTTACACCAGTGCCTCGATTTAAACAAGAATCTAAGCGTCACCATAAACGTCACTGCCAGTAAGAGCAGGATAATCATTAGCTTCCACTATCACTCTCAACAGCCTGTTCTATTCCTCGTTAACATCTCCTTTCGTCTTTCCTCTATGCGTGGGATAATGTATGGTCCAAAGATTCACTTCCACCATGGACTAAATGCAGGACACTTCTGGACATTTAACTCCCAGCTTATTACCATAAAGTATTAACCGAGTTGGGTATTTTATGACAAAAACAATCTCTAATTCCTTGATGCTCTCTCCTCTCGTCTTCTGATCGCGGTATGTTCCTCCTGCTACTTAACTCTTACAAAGCATTTCAACATCTTCAGTTCCATTTCTTTTACAGCATTTTCCAAATGTTCTGTCGTATAGAACACAGGTCTTCAATCCGCGGCCCGCCAGTTTGTATTATTTGGCCAGCGGCATATTTGTACGTTATGTAATTTAAGAATTAGCAATAATTTAGGATAATTATTATGCCACTTAGTGTCATATTTCTACATGCGGTCGCAGAGCAGCCCACAATATCAGGTGTAGTTTCGTGCCATAAAAAGCTTGGACGCCCATGTTAGACACCGGAAGAACAGGTCTTTCCACTACCTTACATAAATTTGAACAACCCTAAAGAGTTCTCATTCTTGAAACATTTTTATTAGGCTATTTATTCCCTGCAATTGACAAAATTACTCCACAACTTGAACTTACGGTGCAGATGGTGCCGTGCAGTCGCACGGCACCATCTGCACCGCACACACGACCTACGCAGCGGCTCTCAAGACCACCACCCATCCAAAAACTCGGTGCAGAAAACCATATGCTGCAACACAACACCTAATGCTCCTGATGATGGGCGTATGTACCCGAAATATATCGAGCTAAGAACACATCAATCAAATTACCTAGTTGCATCAAGTTGGCATTTCACTTTATTTCATAAAAGTGGATATTGCAGTCTTTGACATATGACGCCGTGCAGAATGGTGTAAAAGTACCAAGAAAGGCTCTTGTTCTGCCCTAAAGATCAAAACAAATCGTTCCTTATTAATATACCAATAAACACGGTGTAATTTTCCAGAAACAGTAATTACCATCACTAGAGGAATTCTTAGAATTCCATTGAGAGTTTTGTGAGCATAGCTGAAAAAGAAACTACCAGGTTAACACGTACTGCCGAAACGTCCACTATATAGAGTCGTAAATGTCCTACTACATTACTGGGTGTTCAATCAAACACTGCCAAGAAATTGTAAAAATCGCAATTTCGTTACTACAGAATTCGAGATGAAATAGTCACAGTGTAGCCCACATCTAGACCTATTCTGCTGCACATTAAGGTACATGCGTGCTAGAGGATATCACACCAGTATTTCTGTAATCAGTTACACAAAATTCTAGGAACCAGCAATTTCAAGGTTCTTTTGCATTCTTGATTTCAAACTTTCGCCTTGTTCTGAATGCTGTATGCTTTCTTCTGGGTAATTACCCGGCGTCTGAATTTAATATGCCAACGTTTCGGAACACACTGTCTGTTCCATCTTCATAGGCGGTCTATGAAGGTGGAACGGACAGTGTGTTCCGAAAGTTTGCATATAAAATCCAGACGCCGGGGAATTACCCAGAAGAAAGCATACAACATTCTTTTGCATTCCTGTTTTGTACATGTGAATGCGATATTCGATCCTTCATGACTTATATAATTCACAAAAGCAAAAACCTATCTCGAAAATATTTCTCCGACTCACACATTTATTGCCATACTGAAGTGTCTTTTCTCCTAATACGTCCTTTATTTCCAAGTGCTCTCAGTATAAAAGTCGGTTCACCTGTTGGCGTTCTGCTATGGTTTGTTCTATCAAAGAAGTAAATGCATCGAACGTATCTCGAAATCATCACTATTCAAAGGACAAGACAAAACAGTTACAGTTCATTACTCGGTTTGGAAGCACCAGACATTCTGTAAATGTAGAGGAAATGTATGGGGAGACTTGTAAAAGAAAGGCGACGTAACAGCTTACGCGAGAACCAGTGGACATGAGGCAGTATACTGCTTGAAATTGCAAAGTATGTGATGTAGTCGCCGGCGTAAGAACATAATGTCATTAGGCACTCTCAGATGCCGAGAAAATATCTTATTTATTATTAGTAACATGAACCATGCCATTGCAAAAGGCACGTGTCTTGACGTTCCTCCCGCAGAGGCAGAGCTGACTTTCCAACTTTAATTTTCTAGACAGTTACTAAAGTTTAGGAGGAATGCACTACTTCAGGCTATCTTGAAGATAAAGACAGCACTGCTGCGAAACTTAGCTAACCTCGTCTACCACTACCTAACACTTGAAACGGTGGCCGGCATTAGTAGAGCGCTCTTCCTTGTTTTGATCTGAAAAAAAAAATCTTTTTCTGATTTTCGCTGAAATGAAAACCTGAGTATGCGGCGTCTGTCTTATCTTGATGTGATATTTGGATAGAATTTCTGATTCGATGTTTTATTATTCCATTCAATACTGTGAATTCAGTGTTAAACAGACTATTAGCGGCTTGAATAATTAGGCTTTCAACATGCGAAAATTCTTCAAGAATATTTGTCCTTAATAATCACAAAGCAGAAAAACAGTCACATTTCCACACCACTAAGGTCCCTACATCTTACTAGACGTCGCTGTGCAGTGCATCTTAATGGGGCAGTCCGGGTTCGAATCACGACCTAGACATGTTAACATAAATTTCTAAGAATTCTGTTGCTTTACCAACACAAATGCTGGGGCAGCCGCTTCTTCCATAGTTCTTTTCAAGTCTTCTCCTAAAGCTATGCTACCATTCGGCGTTGCATTACCAATAAATGACAAAATTTTCTCACAGTGATGTTGATGGAGATCCACGTGTATACGTCGTATCGATTGGTCAGTAGTTACAGTCGTTTCGAAGGCACTACGCTCCTTGGAAACGTCGAAAAACATTTACTTGTCAACCAAACCTAACATTCCCAAAAACTTTATAAAAAAATTAATTGAATTTCAAAAACATAGCCAAATAATCCAAGAATGAAGAAATCGACAGGTTTAAGGTACCTGACAAGTTCCCATTGTCCTATAGGCGGGAAAGCTTGCTTTCCACACTGAAGACTCTCTTCGAGAAAATTGCATTTCATGTTTGATCCACCGAATCAACATTTTTATTCCTTTCTCATTTCAAACACCATGCGATCCCACTAGCTCTTTGTAGCGTTTAAAAAAATCGAGTAAAACGAATATCGGTTTGTTATATCCGTCCGTTTTTCTGTCCGCAAGGAACAAATCAACTAGAAACTAAAGTGTTTTTTGTGAAACTTCAAATTTGGGATCCTCACCAAAATTTATGGACACGTTCTGGCTTTTGGTTAAAATTAAAAAAAACACAGACTCTGCGCAACTTACGACATAATTAGGCCTACAAGAAAACTGATGCTAAATTATAATGACTTTCTTCATAGAGAGCAAAACAAATTACATCTGATTAAACTTTCATGATTGATTTCAGTGATGATGCGCGAATAGTTGAAATCTTCGCAAGAAACAAATAAAACAAAAACTTGGTCATTTGTAAATATGTTGCCAAGATATGGGGGGATCTTGTATTATTCTCTAAAAGTTCATAAGGTTATTTAAGATACTAGCATTTAAACTTACTTACTTACTCACTCCATGGACAGAGTCCTTCTTAAGAAGCTAATCGGTTTGCAGCTAGTCAAGAATTTCCCCGCATTAGTAACATTTAAAATGTTTCCTGAAATTTTTCAAGAATTTAAAATTCAGGGAAGACAAATAATCGAAAAGGCCGTTAGTTTTACGCTAGGCCTCTGTTTACACTTTGTTTCCTAATCACCCTCAGTCGAGAAAAGGTGTTCAAAGGAACGCAGCCCAGTAGCCTACTTCTCCCACTCTTGTAGGATTTTGTTGGAAGGGTACGTAATTAGGATCTCGACACATTTTCCGTGACTTTCTCAGTAATTTCATTCAAATAAACGTTATCACGTTCTTGCATATACTTTCTTATTTATTGCTATTGTTTATATTCCAATTGTATTCGAAATTTGCGTCTATAATCTCCCATATTCAAAGACGTTTTCACATAACGCAAGATGCAGGTAAACTGTCCTTGTATTTCCCATTAAAATATACTGGAAAAAGGTATCTGTAACTTCACACTTTCTTAACCACGGCACTAGATGGAGATAAGAGGTCAGTTTCACGCCTCGGCCGCCTTATTCCAGGGGAAGGGTCTCTCAGTGCTTGTTGAATAGGAGGTTTAGTCGTCACCACGGCCGGTCTGGACACTTTTGAGGAGAGAAATTACCTCTTGCTATAACCACGAAATCTTTCGTAGTCCAGCCCGTGGCTTCTTAAATATAATCACAAAAATATCTCTGTTCTTTAAATAACATAATAATCAGTCAAGATCACCGCACATTATATTTCTTTCTTATCACGTAAGGATGACTTCTATAGTTGGGACACAGTTCGTAATGACCAAAGAATGGCTCAAGACAAAGAATCACACCTAAGTATTCCAGATCATTGTCTACATTCACGTAGTAAAAAAAATTGGCAACTAAGCCTATGAAAGGGAATAGTATTGTTAAATTCAGCAATTCCGTTCAGTTCCTATTCACATGAAGAGAACTGTGTCTAGAAAGCGGAAAGCATGTTCTTAAGATGAGTTTTCTGTGTGTTACAGTATCTGTAGTAAGACAGGAAAATTTTTGTGAATAGTGAAAAGTTCAGAATTGAATGAATGCTGTCGCGATTCATTAGTAACAAGCCAGCCTACTTCTCGCTGAGAGACGCATAGAAAGCCATTAAATTTATCATTGTTAGATGGAATTACTAATGCATGTCTTCTTCAGTATACCTTGACTTTATATTAAAACTTTTCCAGCTTATATTATTATAACGGATAAAGAATTCCACAACGTCTCTTATCTTCTTCTAGCAAATGAGACTTAAATTGCTACATGTGCACCAGTGGTTGCTCTTCGCCACTTTACCCAAGCTGCTTTATTTTTGTACGAGTTACTTAAAGATAAGGTGACGGAAGAAAACACAGTGATATTGACAGTGGAAAATGGAACTGCTCAGATAAGAGTCTGTACCATTCCTTCTCTGTCCACCACAAATCCCACACAGAATTGACTGAGCATAAAACCAGACCAACACCATCAGAAACCAGCTATAAAACGCCTGAGGCAAAAGTACAACATAGCGACCTTAACCTTCTAAAGTAGAAGCTTAATATGCTTTATATAAGAATCAGTCCGTACCGCGCTGTAAACACTTTCCACCACGGTTATAAAAACCACCAGTTAATGATGTACAAAACAAAGGTCGCTGTCTGTTCTGAGATCTGTACAAAACACTCAACGCAAAGTGAGCAGCATGTAGAATTTTAGAATATTAAACTTGGCGGTACGTAAAGAAACCGCTAGGCTTTAAAAAGTTAAACAGTCCACCACTCGCATCCATAAACTTTGGAATATTTGTGGGACCCACGACTTAAAAACTACATATCGGATTAGGAATTAATATAAGAATTTATTTTATTCAACTGCTAGTTAAAACTCACTTCTCCCCATCAGACTTACTTCAAACCACAAAAAAATTAATCTGATATTTCCCTTCAGTTCTGTTCTCAATATATCGCTGAGCATGCTTTATAAAACGCCTATATTTTTCTCCATGTCTTTTTCCTTTCGCACAGTTTTCATGGATTTCTAATTAGATTAGACAATAATAACACTCATAGAAGTACAAAAAAAATGCAATACTTTCAAGGATTAAAAGCTTTTACTACGAATTCCAAGGATACGGTTGTTTTCACAGCAGCATCGGGGATCTCGGTACAAGAGCCGTACGATCAGTGAGACCCTACCACCACACACCCCTGCTGTAAATCCCTGTCAAATTAATTCTAGTTCATTTGATGGAAACACCCCAAAATCTCCCAGTCCGTAACTGACGGAACAGACCTGTCACTAAGATATTGTACGATCTTAGTTCTCTTCCAAGATCGCTGAGTTAGGAAGAAAGTAAATTTTAGTTCCATGTTGTAAGATTTTATAAAATTGTGCCAGTGCGACCCAGAAAATTGATTTTAAATTATTTAATTCCTTAGTAACCCTTCTTCTGAAGATGTAGTGTGCGAGATTGATAAAGTTGTGATTAACGAACAACTAGAGACGCTACTCTCAAGAAGTATGTCAGAAGAACTTCAGACAATGAAGGACGGACGACCTTATCCCTCTTCACCTATTGTAAATTAACAAAGACAATAAGGGTGCGGAATTTCATTTTAAATGAAGAATATATCGCGCAAAAACTTTGAGTTTTCTCTTTTGCGGAAAGTGAAAGAGTTGTGTATAATCACATTCAAATTCTCGCTTATTATTATTATTATTATGTTGTTGTTGTTTTAGTTGCTGTTTTATTGTTGCTACCTAAGATAATTTCTAATTTCTTGGATAGGAGTTGGAAAGGGAGGGGTGAATGGAAGACATTTTCTACCCTTCCGCATGACCTGAGATCCGGAAAGGAATTCTCTACTGTGTACTCACCCACCTAACCATCTAGTAGCTAGTCAGGAAGGAGTCTACCAAACGGACTTATTTGATGGACAGAACAGACGCTTTAAGTGCGAAATTTTACTTCAATTAGTATTTTTCTAACTGGTTTCAGGGTTACTTTCATCATGAGATTAACAGCGTAAATTTTTGTAAATCTGAGTCCTAGCAACAGCTCTTAAACGCAGGTTACTCCAAAACCGTACCAATAATCATAATGTCATAGATACTGCGCCACGCCCCAAACAGTCAAAATACAGATGCCACAATAAAATTTCCAGTTCAGAAACTGCAGTTTTATCAAGTCTCTGAATCCACCAAGCTCCAAAGGTACTGAAACATTATCGTTGTATTTTCATGTTGTAACGCCACTGAAACATTCGTGGGCTTGGCTCGCAAATTATCTTTCCTGTTACTTCAAAGATAATCGAGAAAACAAATCGGTTATAAAAGAAAAGTTCTGGGTCATTTTATTGTTAAATATCTGCCCTAAATATGCGCACTCAACATAACCATAATAATGACAACCTCCACGGAAGCTGGCACTTACTTGCTGAAAAGAGTGTCAGGATGAGAGGAATTAACTCCACTTTCATCGGTGAAAAATTCATGGTTGTTTTGTCACCAATCTGCTGGTTTCTGTTACAGTTGTTTGGAATTACTTGATGTTGTCCTTCTAATTGGAAGAAAAGTGAAGTTCCTTCAATTGTTTCTGTCTAGAACACTCACACTTAAAGAGATGGAAACACAAAATCTCACAGAACACACCAAATATCCAAAGATGAAACGTTCATTTTCTTTATTCTACAGAAGATTTAAAGATATTATTCAAAAGAACGACGCCAAATTTTAAAACATGTTTTGATATTAGCAACTTAACCTTGTCATACAGGATGACAGCATTTTATACATTTTTCAAGACTTGGTTTGGTTTTCAAAAGTAATAAGACAACTGTTTTTAAATTCGTTTAATTATAACAACTCGCGTTTCTTAAACTTTATTACCTTAAAACAAACTAGAACATAATCACGTCGTTTCTCTCTCATTGGAGTCTATTTCTATCACAGTAAGTTTGCGTCGGCTAAACGTAAACAATAGGTGGTGTCAGTGTCTTCTCGCTCTGTCACAACATAAGAAAGTTCCACCTGAAACAGTAGATGCACGAATGTACTCGTTGTGTTTGTTTTATTATTGCCGCTATTTAGCCCCTTCTCTCTCTCTCTCTCTCTCTCTCTATCCTTTTCACACGATCTAACTTGTCACCTGCTGTGGCTGTTGAGTTAGCCGCAGACAGCAATCAACTGAGCCGCCGAGCGACAACAACGGACAACGCCGCGCGTTGGGAGATGCAGCAGCAGCCGTCTCAGTCGACTTGCGCAATCGGTACCACGCGTATTGCCCGCGCCCTTTATGTTCTCCCCAGTACTGCTGGAAATACAAGTTCGTGGTGCTGAATGAACTGGGATTTGTCTTGTCCTGGCTCATTTAAATTCAAGCTGTCACTTTTGAAAGTAATATATGAAATTATTTTTTTAAAATTAACAACAAATCACAATATATATCAACAATACGGTGACCAGCTACGTCAAATTACAATGAAATGTGCCAGTGATCCGGCGTATAGGGTCATATTAGCCTAACTTTTAGAGAATTAAATTTTTCGAAAATCTTTCTTTGTTGGAAGTTTTCCAGTATTTGTCAGCGCCTGGATCTGGTAAGAATGACAAGAAAATGAAGATGAATACGAAGCACTGGTGCAAATACGCTGACAAAAGAAAGTAAAAGTACTCAGACGTACTCAAAAGAATTGTGTCATAATAAGGTAAACAAAACTGCAGGACACACGTGCATGTAACAGGAACCCAAATTTCTGAGTTCTACTCGATTTCTTGTTGCATTCTGAAGTGCTATGAAGATATGCCGCCTCTTAAACCCAACTCGGAATTAGGCAAGAGAGAAGTGTTTATTAAACGATGTTGTCCATCGCTAGGATTATGTAGTGCTGATAGCAGATTAAATAATGTAAAGGGTAATGATAGAATAGTATTGACAGACAACCGAAATACTTGGGAAAAAATGCTTGTGTCTCTTTGTTCACCACAAATCCCACTTTATGGACAAGTGGCAATGGGAAAGAATTTCGTCGATTCTAGAATTGTCCTATATTAAAAAAAATGGCAATTTTGTGGAACCAGGCAGTAACAATTTGTAACATTTTTTTGTTCACATTCAGTGTGAATCAAGTTAATATTATGCATGATAAATATGCACTAAATAATTTTACATTTTCCAAAATGTCTTTATTTTTGAAAGCAGGAGGTGTAAACGAATGTCTACAACACCCTGTATGTGTTGCCTTTTTAGAGTACTATTTATTGCTAATGAGCATGTGAAGCTGTCGGTGTTATCGAGATATTTGCCGTTTTTGGTTTTGCGCAGCGTAGGTCGGTTTCTTACCGACGGTTCCAGACGGCATATCGGTCCCATCTTGAAGGGTCCAGACGTAAAAGGTTTTGTTGACTAGGCGCTCAACGCTTCAATTCAGCGATTAAATATATCGTCCCCTATTAGTACCTTCGTCTAGGTCTGAGTCAAGTGCTGTAATCTTGCTCTTTACGTATATTGGCATCTTAAGGCAATTCATGACATATTTCTGGCCCTCTTACTGAAATTAGGGAAATATTCCGTCCTAAGTAATATACAGTGATTATCACGCGTCACAACTGTCATGGTTAGGTATATATAGACTCAAAATAATTCTGTCCAATTCATGAACTCATGTAGCGGAAACTGGGTGTTTATCCGATATATGTGTTTACATACTTTCCTCTACAGTACTTGGCTAATTGTAACCTGTAACTAAATCAGATTTACAGGCAGGTGGCATTCTTAAACTGAGGTTCTAATATTAGCAGCCAATATCAGGCTGTAGGAGTCAGCACTTTTACTTCTTATTCTGTAGCTCCAAATTTCAAATCTCTTTCCCACGGCCAATTATTCTGAACTGTAACAATTGTGAATCACCTCGATTCACAATTGTCCTCGCCTTCGACAGTTACTATTTTAACTCTTCAGTTTCAGGAATATAAGGTTTATGATGACTAGTTTGTTGTACTCAAATATTATCGTCGGTTTTTCCTCCCAGTATTAACATTGTTTCTAGTCTTCTTCGATATGGACTAGTTGACTAAAGCAGTCTAAATTGGTGGCTATATCGGACAGAGAAGAGTTATATAATTTACATTTTTACAGTCTGTCTCTCTTAACAGACCATCTAATTGATGTCGGTACTTTGGGACTTAAAGTGGACTACCAATTACAGTCTTCCTCGTTACTTCCAAATTATCTTTCACAGAGCCTTCTGTTCTGCACTATATAACTCACGCAGTTGACAAAGAATATTAAAAAGCCCATTCTCTGCAATTTCAGGAAGTGATAAACATTTCTGAAACTCCTCGGAATAAATTTTTCACCAATAACCTCCTTCGTATAAAATTTGTGGGTTATATCTGGCAAAATTGTGGGTTATATCTGACCAAATTCTTTGAAGTAAATTATGTGCTGAAAGACTTCAGAAAATTTAGGTTTAGAGTATGGAGTCTACATGATGTCACCAATTCATATGAATCATTTAGAAGAAAATGTGATTTTTAAATCACTCGCAAACGTTCTGGTACTGTATTCCTTAACAAGCCAGCAGAAAGTGATTTTGGCCTACATTTTGAGTTCACATGAGTCCTTCCTACCGTAGTTAATACTCCCGCATGTGATCTCCCTGTGCTTAGAACTGTGTCTGTACCCAAACATGATCGTACGATTAAGAGTACTTTTTTGCAAACCGAGAATTCTTCCCTTTAACCTTGGACCGCTGCCACAAGACTGAATTCGGATCCCTGATTCGAAATTTCCATGACACGACTTTATACCAGTGAGTGAGGGAAGTATAAGAACTGATCTTCCACCTTTAAACTTTCCATTTCTAGTATATAAATAGGTTCCAACGTGGAAGAATATAAATTATCAACAGGAAAAGGAAGTCAAGAACATGGCAGGAACCGCGTAATTGTACCCTAAGTTGTAGTGTGTTAACAAGGAAGAATGTTAATTAAATTTCTTACCATTTCTTTGTTGGGTCCATGACGTATTAATCAGCAAAGGCTGAGGAGTTGAGTCGCGAAATAACGAACTCATTACAAGGTGCAGTGCCCTTATACACCTTTAATTGACATCTTATTAATTCTACGTTACAGAGATGAAAGCTTAGCAGTGTCTGCACACCACCTCACACTCACACTGCAGCTTACAGTTATGTTTCTTGTTGAAGTTGTTGGGGATTTGGTACGTCTCTCCTTTGCAACTAATAATCAGTTTTAATGAGGCATGACTTCATTATAGGAGTTTGATTTTAAACTCTTCCACTCCGATTTCTTATTTTAATATCTTGTTCTAATTGCATGAATACAAAGGGCAAAACAATCCCTCTACAGGCCAGAAGAGGTACTGAGGATGTCCGGAGCCTGAGGCACCGCGATTTCAAGACAAAAGGCGCCTAAAGGTGGTAAGTTTGTCAGCCATACGCTACTGCCGCCATTACCAACCAGACAATATTTCTGTTAGAGGCTGAGTCGAATTCAGGGCCATAATGTGGCAGGAAGTGTTATGTCAATGAAAAATCCCATTGACAAAATCGAGAATTGAACCAAAGACCTCCCGGCTTTTTGCGTAGTGCCTCAACCAACTGCACCAATCCCTTCAGTTTTCCAATAAAGCTTCCATGTCACCGTGCATACTACGTTGCATTCGTTCTTAGTTAATTGTCCTAAGAGTATTTAGTGAAGATTACTAACTGTGCATAAACAATGTCAGGATGCAATAAGGAGAGAGTATTAAATGAGTCAAAATACTCATTTAAAACCCCCTTCTTATTGTATTACTAAACACAACGAGAATGAAGCATCTAAAGATGTCAGGATGCGGTTTTTTGTTTTCTTCTTACGTTTTTCGCTCCAGTCCAAATATCTTGGAAATATTAAATGGGTAACAAAAGCAAACATAATGGCTTGTTGGATTCATGAGTGTCAACGTCTCTTGCAACTGTCGTTGCTTCCTTTACTTATTGTTTCTGCATATGAGTTACTGATGCAATTAATATGAACGTCTTTTTACCTATCGTGAAGACGTAAGGGGGTGGGGGCGGAGGGCTGCGGAGGCATAGCTTCACTCACTTGTAACCTAAACAATGGAGGAGATGCCTGGTTCGTTTAATACCCCGACCGCTTTACCGCGTCAAATATTGAATGAAAGGCTGCCTGGGGCTTACAGCGAGTATCAACTATTTCCAAATTCGATGATCACAAATCCTCGGTTGTCCAAGCGGCAAACCTAAACCACACTAAATTATCACTTCACAGCCATGAAGAGAAATGCCAAATTGCATACACATGTTTTTATTACAAGGCCTACCGTTACATTGGTCATGGTCCACATAGATATATTAGGAGATCAGTGGTTCAAATTCCAGCCAGACTTAACATCGAATGGCAGGAATGACCATGCAAGTGTCATGGCTACAGCTGAATAATGACTTTGGGCTCGAAGGACTGATGAAAGCCACGAAAATCTTCTGTTGAACACACAATTTCCCAACCGATACTCGAACACAGCACCTCCCGAACAGAAGTCAGACGTGTCAGTTGAGCCAAATTTTCGGTGATTAAAATTCCAGTTGGACGAACAGATAGGCAAAAGATTCGAGCAGACAAAGTGATGGGTATAAAAACAGGTGTGACTCTGCCTTCTAAGTTTCCGTATTCTGAACTTCGCAAATATTTTCAAAAGAAACAATGAAAGTAAAGGTAAAGCTCGCCCTAGAACAGGCCACGAAGGCCCAGAGGGTGAATAGAGGTATAGATTTACTCTTTCTTTAACCTCGGTGCTAAATGAGGGTGGGTGGTCAACGCCACGCCCCGGCCGCTTTACTCCCGGGAAGACCCGGTGCCCGTTGTATAAGGTGTTGGGTGGGACCCAGGGCCGGTCTGGACAGGTGCGGAAAACCTTACCACTACCGGGGTTCGATCCCCGGACCGTCCAGCCTGTAACGAGTCGCTATACCGACTACGCTATCCCGGCACTCAAAAACAAAACAATTACCAATTAAATTGGTGATGCTTACATAATACTATGCTCAGATGGGAAGACCAAAATACGGAAGAAAATTGTGATGTACGTACTTGTGTCTAACGGCAAAAGGATGTGATAAATGACTGTAGAGTATTTACGGATTAATATTTGTCAGAGGATGTGGCATTACTCGGAGCAAATACCATACTGACTGCCCTGGGAATGAATCTAGCTTTATTCGACAACCCGCCTGAGCTCTCGAACCATATCAACTATAATCAAGTTCCATTTAGTCAATTTCTTAAAACTTTGGAAGCCGTTTCTGGAGATCAAAGAATTTAACGTCTTTTATGAGACACGAAAAAAGAGTCTAGATACGTCATTATAGTGGCTGGGATAGGAGGTGGACGACGGAGGAAACGTTGTGCGATTTCGAGTAGGGCCTGGTACCTTTCTTTTCTTCAAAACGCAGTACCGCCTCTGAGATATACCCAGCCTCTTATTTATTCGGTACGGCGGAAATATCCCCAAGGGTTACAGGGAGCAAAGTCTTCACCTCCATCTCAAGTAGAGCCTAAGAAAGATGGAGTCATTAATCTACTCGGCCACATACCTTACTGACGAGCACCAGCACTTTTTCACCTTTCATTTACATTAAAATTCCAAAGTTTCTTAATTGTTTTCACAGCAACAGGCTACAGTTCTTTTTCTGAGCCACCGAATTCAGTCAAATCCTCCACATCACATTTCTCTACCGCCCACTTCAGATCACTCTCACGTATACATTCGTCTTCAATTAGCTTCTTCTTAAGAAGGTTTCGTAGAAATGTGATGTATCGTATTTATTTTCTCATTTCTGAAGGTGTGCTTCTAGTCCTCTCCACCTCACTATCTTTCTTTCAATCATCTCATAAAATCTGATAATAAATACGAATTTCCAAGTCATGTTTAACGGTTTTTCCACCTTCCCCTTACTCCGCTATTCTGTGCCCAAATATTTCTTAAGCAGTCTGTTTCCAGTCAGCATTTTTTTTAAACCGTTAATTTTGTCCATACGTTGTGTAAGTATCCAGTCCATATTAAACAGCTTTAACTGATACTACTTGATTTATAAAACAACTAATCATGTAGATCTATAGCAGTAAATATCTGCGGTATTTTACAGATAATGTATGGAATGTTACTGCGAATATACGGAATACAGCGCACGTCAACAATTACTGGTGAATGTCAATATCCACTGTATTGTGAATAGTCAGTACGATAAATAACGTGCAAAGATCCTAACTTAAACCGTTGCAGCAAAAATAAAACTCTGTGCACACTGCTGTATTATCAGCTTCATGACTGTGGCACAAATAATGGTAAGTTTCTATGATCGAAATGTTTAAATTATTGAGGTCAGATGACTTTTATAAAGTTTACTGTATAGGCAATTACATTTTACGTGTGTTGGAATTGCTTTGTCAACAAAATTTACGCACCTAAATGTTGTTATTTCAGCGCATGTAATGTTTCATAATTAGTTAGTGATATCAATCAAGAAGATTAATTATTTACAAGACATACCCATTACGGATTAAGACCAATGTCAGACATTTGTATACCGATGTGAACCCTATAACAATATTTCAAAGTGATAGATTTTTAACTACGTGTGTGCTGTTGAACTGAACTGGTTTTGTGGCATGACAGAAATCGCTACCATACAATGTGCATTGTCACTATAATTGTGGTGCATTATTCTCCTTGATGATGACGTTGTAATTATCGAAACACGTAGGAAAGCTAAAAAATTGTACTTTTGCGTACGCATACTGTGCGCGCATATGTTGTTTCTTTAAATAACACAAAATTTAATTTCTTTGTGAAATTATGAGACGTGTTTGGTTGGGATTCTAAGATTAAGCTAATTCTTACACACGGACTTTTCTAAATTTTCTGAAGTTGTTTCCACTAGCAGAGATAAAACATGAAAACATTAAACTTAATCTGTTTGGTTTATTAAAGTCAGCCTGGGTCTCCTAATTGTAAATAAAAATAAATTTTAATGTACATCAAAAGCAGAAAATAACTAGCTCTAAAACCTTACTTAGTAGGCTCGACGTTTTCTAAACCACACGACAGTTTAATCAGGGCACATTTCAGTACTTTCCACGGTTCCTTAACATTTGTGTGTCACAACAAATTAAACGTCCTGCAGCAGTGTGTAAACTGACACAAACAATTCGGTGTGTTATTGTGTGAGGACATTTCTAATTAAGGTGTTCCCAGAAATAGTCGTAAAACATAATTTCCTATTGGATGCATCCGTACTCACGAATCTATTTTAATACTATTGTTGTTGATTTGCTTTTATTTGTTTGAACAACCTGTTACTGAAGTATAAATCCTGTGTTCTAAATTACATTCAACATATAAAAATTCAATTTTTCCTGCGGTCGCTCTTTTTGTAATTGAAGATAAATTTTTGGGGGGAATTTTACGCCGTGTGGTCGGTTTTCGAATTTGCAAGGATCGTAGAGTCTAAGTATTTAGGGTCAGGTAGTTTAGGACTCGTCTGCCTGCCTAAATCTGAAGACGAAACAATGCGATCCTTTGCAACGCTGGGCAATGAACAACGAGAGCGTCACAATCCAAACGGCTTGAATTTTCTTCAGCATCGCCGGAAGAACTTGAAAGGCATCATTTTGTTTCCGTTAGCTTAAAGAGAACGTTTTGTATGTGCAGTGTACAGTTTTGTTTGTGATCTAAGTCATTAGCAAATTACACATTTGACACTGTCAAAATACATCCATCACTGCAAGGCCTTACACGGGAGATACAGTCTCCCTCGATTAGAAATTTTACGCCTCTGTTTGCAGGTATTAATGTCTGTAGGAAACAAATGTGTACTGTATTTTTATAACTTCAGAGGTGTCTTATTGACACCATATTATGTGAGAATCCATCCATTCGCTCTAAAGTTAACAGCAGAAAACCTGTCGCATACTGCCGTTAGAGGGCTCCGTATGCAATTGCGCTACGCTCAGTTACACAATAAGTAACATATCCGATACACATGCATGGTTATTACACTGTCTGGGGGTGTGTCGATCGTTGGCTAAGTAAAAAGGATTTTTTAACGTATTTAGTCTGGTAAAAATAATATTGTCCGTATACAACAAGGAATTTCGACCAATCGAATTCCAGACCAGCAGAAATATATTCAGCACGAAAAATTACTGAATATTTATACTAAAAAGCTAAGGAAAACTTATTATAATTCTGTAATGTTGGCTAAGCTGCTCCATTATACGTATAGAACAGACAACTCAATAATGACCCAAGTTATATAAATGTGTGTAACTTCACACCTGGATAACTTCATAGGGAATTCCATTCAAGAACTGTGTTTTTGGTCGCCTTGATTCCACTCGAGAATTCAGTTTCTGGTAATATTGTTGGTGAAAATTCAAGTTCTCTTAGATGTTACGTCTTGTCGAATGGTAAATACAAGAGGTTGCTGATAAGTCCTTAGCCCGAACAGGAGGGAAACAAGCTACAGCGAACAAACTCGGGATTTATTCAACATATTCCCCACGAAGCTCAATACACTTCTTAGCTCGTTGCTCTAACTTTTGCAAGACACTCAAAAAAAGTTTCAGAAGGTTGTCCGTCCAACCAGGTCTCCGCGGCAGCAATGACCTCTGCGTCGGAAAAAAAAATTGCGACATATCAATTGTTTTTTCAGTCCCGGAAACAGGTGGTAGTCCGACGGGGCCAGATCCGGAGAATAGGGTGGGTGATCAAGATATTGGAAGCCCAGATAGGCCAGTTTCTTCTGGGTTGCAAGTGCCCGGTGAGCAGGGGCATTGTCTTGTAAAAGCAAGACCACCTTGGTGAACTTCGCGGGGCGTTTTTCCTTCGAAATGTCCTTCAATTGCACCAGCAGAGATGAATAATACTCCGCGTTGATATTTCGGCCCTTTGGAAGATAATCAATGAAGAGGATGCCGTCCTGATCCGAAAAATCGAGACGAGAACTTTTCCAGCGGATTTTTGAACTCGGAATATTTTGGGACGGGGTGAGCCGCTATGCCACCATTCCATTGATTGTTAATTTGTCTCTGGGTCATAGCGATATAGCCAGATTTCTTCCATGGTCACCAATCGTGACAGGAAATAATTTGGATCACGCCCGAAAAAATTCCAAAAGTTGCTCAGACGACTGGCACTTTTGACGTTTTTGATCCGCGTTCAGGCATTTCGGGACTCACTTGGCTGAGAGCTTTCGCATATCCAAATCTTCATGAATTATGGATCCAACCCGCTCAAGTGAGATGCTCAGTTGCTCAGCTATTGATTTAGCCAAAATCCGGCGGTCTTCCAAGATAAGGTCGTGAATTTGTCCAGTAATCTCCGGGGTGGTCACTATTTTGGGTCGTCCAGGACGAGGTGCATCACAGGCGGAAAAATCACGAAGTTTAAACTGGGCCACCCAGTTTTTGACGGTGGCATACGATGGTGCATTTTCCCTTAATGTTTCTATCAGAATGGCGTGAATTTCCTTCGGCGCCTTGCCTTGCAGGAAAAAGAATTTTATGACAGCTCGTGTCTTCATGTTGTTGAAACCGCGCGCGTCGCCTGACTTACTTCCTTTCAGCCTCTGTAACAAGAATAGACTTGCAATTCGACACATGAACAGACTCTTCTTTCCTACGACACTATCGATTCCGCACTACGACATCGGGAATTAGGTCGGGCTAAGTACTTATCAGCCCCCCCTCGTATGTAGCGACGTTTTGAAGGATTCTACTGCCTTTTTCTTCAGAAGCAAGCAGTCTGAATAGAGCATATTTTTTTAATATACGTAAAAATTTAGAAGTTTCTATGGCATAATAACCCATAAGACTTCAACAATGAGACCAGTTTAATTTTACAGATCAACTTCACACAAGCTAAGTTTGCAGGGTGTCACGGACGAGTGCCGGTCACAACAGAGACCGGCTGTGTTGCTGCACCACGCGACGTGGTGCTTTAGAAGCCACGTGTAACGAATTCAATCACTCTGCAAAAGAAGGCAACACATTTCTTGGAATATTCGGAATAAATTTATAACCTTACACGGTACAATAATTTAGAAGCCAGCCATCTTTTTATTTTTCTACATCAACTTGACGATTTTATTAATAGTGGAAAGTGGCATAAATAATGCCATGGGAATCACCTCATACCGGTAAAGTGAAAGGTAAAAGTAAAGTTTACCCTATAGCAGGCCGCAAAGACCCAAGGGAGAGTAGAGGTACAGCTCTGTTCTTTCTTTAACTTCGGCGCTGGATGGGGGGGGGGTTGTCAACGCTACGCCCCGGCCGTTTCCCCCCCCCTCGAAAGATAATCGGTACCCACTGCGTAGGAGGTTGTTTGGGACATACAGCCAGTACGGACGGGCGTGGAAAATCTCACCACATACTGGTATGTCTTTGAAACTTTAACACGGTGCCAATTCCAGCCTGAGAGAAGAAAAGAGTAGAGGTACTGTGAAAAGTTTTAAGATCCCACATATATTATTAAAATGTTCAACGCTAATGAAGATGTGTGGCCCGTGTATAGAAATACGTGGTAAAATTCAGTTTTAAATGACGGCACGTAATATTTCATGTCTTCACGATATTTGTAACTATCAAACACTAAATTTGTTTGGTAAGTCTTTACAGACTTGTCTGCTAGTTTATCAGTAGATTTGTCTTTAAAACCAAGAAGTAAGAAAATAACAAAAATCTCTGTTCACATATATGATGCGATATATTACTAGTAAGCTGTGTCACTAGCATATGGACTACGCGTTTTGATGTAACTTGCTGAACATTCATCTTAGGAAAGTATGAAATGGGATTCTAACAAATAACGCAGACCCCTGTTTAAAGTGGGCCCATTGGATAAGTGATGAAGTTCTATTTCAACTTGGCATAAAACGTTAACAAAGCCAAATTTTTTCAGCGGTTGTTACCCCGCACTATTTTATGTCAATTTTAATTAAAATACCTTCAGTATTGTGGTAAATGAAATATGTGGAACTACGTTAGAATATTCGTTCGCGAAGTCAAACCACATGCCTTCCTGTGCTTACAAAAGAAAGCATAAAACTTGCATCAGTTTCGTTGTGACTGATTACGAAGTGGGATGTTATGTTAGTGTTCGTTAACAGAGCAGAATAGCTTTTTGTCGTCACCAAACTTGGAGTTTTTCTGATGTGTTATATGTGATTTCTAAGTGGTATATAAAATAAATGCGAGGTCAAAACAGCCGGATATTAATGCTTATCACTCACTTCTGTCATTCTTCAATATCAACAATTTTGGTGGAGTTTGCTTTGAAAATCTTCAACAACTTTCTTTCGTGGCACATGAGCACAGGGTCTTCTTTGACTCTGTTGCTCCAGCCACTGTAACGTCCAGTTTGCCTCTAAAGGACTTAACATTTCGGGCCAAAAGGAACGGATATTTTCTTCCCTCGCAGAATTTCCAGTAGCATTTTTCAATTGAGTTGGCGCGCTCTACCGGCATCTTGATTTTACCTCCCACTTTTTACTGCTACATTTTCCTAGATGAAGCGCAAGTGTATTATATACCTTCCCGCTGCAGTGTCTTCGAATAGTTTACAAAACCCCATTCGTATGCGAATGTTTAGGGCGTAAAATTCCATTTTGGGAGTTTAAATGAGAAAGGGGACATAATTTGAAGCTACAACGCGTCTACTCTTTTGTGTATGACAAATGGAAGAAGGAGTACATTCACACGTTCCGATTCCGAAGCTGTAAGAATTCTGAAGACATTTGCTTAGACAAATCGAAGAACCTATCAAATATCATAGACATACAAATACGTGATACGCAAGACAAACAAAAATGGTGTATATTCAGTGAAACTCAGCAATAAAACTCGAAACCGTAGTCCCAAAATAAAATTTAAAAATTTCTTGTTCTGTGCAGTAAGACAAGTCACCTTATGTAATCCAACAATTGTGCTATAATTGAGTACAATAATATACAAACATGTAGGCGTCCTACTACACGTTTCGGCCTTATTCGAAACCTCAGAGAGACATTCAACAAAGCAAGTATAATAATGGCTATTGTTGTTAAAGTTGTGCAATGGTAGAGTTAAAATACAAGTTTTGAAAAGTTTGAAACGATTACATAGTATAGCACATAATGCAATTACATAGCACAGTACATAATGCAATTAAGTAATAAGTATTATGATGCACATTGTACTAGGTTTTTTTTAACCATTTAAAAAGTACTAACTCTACCATTGCAAGTCTATGGCATAAATAGCTATTTTCTTCTTTTTACTTGTTGAACACCTCCGTGACGGCGGCAAAAGAGGCCGAAACATATAGTCGGATTACCACAAGTTTTTAGATTATTGTACCTAATTAGCAGTAGTTGGACCCAAAATAAAAATTTGGATCCAAGTGCTTTTCTTTTCTGAAAGAGTATGTGAATCCGAATGTTAAGTCCCTCATTTCAGCTATGATTCTGCCCAGACATCCTTTCGTACTTCCTTCCCTTCTCACACATAATCCACTCAACTATCCACCCAATCATCCAACAATCCGATCCCGCTATATGCTTGTTAGCAACACTGTGAGAAGCAGATATTCGGATTTGCTGCAGTTCCCAACAGGATCTCGCGCATTTCAATAGCTTTATAAAGATTCCGTACATGCTCGTTACGACACACATACTGCAGGCAATCAGCTCTGATTAACAAGCTTCTGACCAAAGTCATTTGTGCAGAGAAAGGCTGACTGGCTTCAGAACTAAAGATGTGCAAGGAAGTTATTACATCTGCCAATTACGGCTAATTTTTAAGAAAATATAGAATTAAATTAACAATTCCTAAACCAAAAATTAGAGTGATGACAGAAACCCCTTTGTACGGTGAACGTAATTATATCAGACTTAACGACGGTAGATTAACTTTATTAACTATGGGGTAGTCATGAATATGTTACAGTATCTTGCATCAGAAATATTTGATCGCAGATTTCCAACATTAAACTTTCAGTTCTTCCCCGGAAGCAAACTGCAGCTGCTTTAACTTCAATCGGTGTAGTGACTAGCCTGCGGAATCAATAATCGCGACACACCTGGCCTCCTTTTCAATGCATATGGGGAGACAGTAAACCTGCCTGAACGTGAAGTTGATCACTCACTCACCTTCTTTTAGTGTCAAGGTTAAGAATTCGGGGAACTGCTACTTTACTCCACCCTATATGCTCTTATGTTATGCACTTGAACAATGTTACGTTGACTGTAAATGCAGTAGGTATGACAGTGCACTGCAGAAGGCCAGGCAAAGTATTTCTTTTGATTATGATATACATAGATCACATGCATCAAGCAGTTTTATTGGAAAATCTTCGAATATGTTTAAGAAATTTCCGGTTATGACAGCAGAATTTATCACTGTTGTTGTAATATCTCTCCATTTGTCCTGACGATAGAGTACATGAGAGACTACGTAGCAGCAGTCTAGAAAAAGGACAAATTGAGTTACGCTTACACAAGAGAATGCATTTTGTACCTTCAGTGCTTTATAACAGAATGATCTCTTCCTAGAACAGGCGTGCTCGTGTTCCTTGTCATAGAAAAATAAATGAGAGTTCTCTCCTGTAGCTGCTGTCTCTACCTTAATGTACTGTATGTGCCTAAACACTATGTTTGGAAGTACAAAGTTCAGTTCGACACACCTTTATACACCAGTCGGGACGTATTTCATTGTGTATTTGCTTGTGGGTTGGTCACGTAAGATAACTCAATAATATTTTGAATATATTTCAGAAATAAACAGTTGTATTCAAATTCACAGTTCCATCTACACAATTTTCCTTTACTAATACACAGTTTTCGCCGCCAAAGTGAAACTTCTTATAAAAAAAACTGTCTGTGCTAGACCTGTTAATTGATGTAATTTAAGGTATTCATACAAATTTTAAACCTGTTGTCTGAGACTATTGACAGTTTACCGCTGCAAATTATTATATTATATTTTTTATATTTGTGTCTTTGCTCATTAATTTGGTTTCAATCTAAGTATCTAGCGGTGTAATTCTTGACAAACAAGAAAGCTACCAGTAAAACGCGCGAGTTGAGAAAATTATGAGCGATTCTATCATGGAAATGTCCTTAAAAACCTCAATTATGGTTGGTGAGTTCAGGCTTCCGCCACGAAGTAGATAAGAACTGCGCTCTTCTGGGCTATTAGGCAGCGAGTAATGCTACTTCCTCACCGACGTTTCGGGACAACAATGCTCAAGAATCCAAGGATCCTTAACCCTTGAAGAGTGCAGTTTAAAATTACTATTATTTTCCAGTCTATTAAGGGGTGTTCGAAGCGACAAATTTTCAAGGCATTTTCCACTGAATTCTACACACACTCTTTTCCATAAAATGAATTATAGTTCTAATGTTCTTCATTTCTAAGCCCTTACTACCCTGACAATGGTAGGTGACTTGCACAAATAGCCTCGTTACAAAATGCACCAAATTGTCCATTTACAAATAGTTCATCCTTCGTTGTTACAAACACTTTTACATCTACAATGTTTTATAAATCTTTCACTTGATGGCAATCCCTCTAAACAAATGATTACATTTCATATCCATATGCAAATGAGGACACTAATATTTGAGCTTTCAAGGTCCAGTAGTTATTATTCATCGTGTGTCACCAGATCTTCACGCCTGGAATTCTGTCTCGTGCCCACACAGAATATTCTGTCTTGTGCCCACAAAGAATATTCTGTAAACAATAATGTCTCGACACTATTTACATTATACTACGAAGACATATTTCCTAATTATACAAAATAAACCAACAAAATGCACCTTTTCTATATTAATATTTTAGTTTTTAATATTTGATGTCTTCTGCATGTTTCGAACCTGAGAATTCATCTTCAGGAAGAGGGTTCTATATACAGGTAAGTTATAGTATGTTTTACGTGCATCAGTATAAACAATACTGTAGGTAGATTTGCGGTTGGATACACACTCTTCTACCTACAAGACCGCTTATACTGATGCATATAAAACACACCATAACATACCTGCACGTACAACCGGCTTCCTGAAGATGAGCTCTCGGTTTCGAAATATGTAGAAGACATCAAAAATTAAAAATTAAAATATTAATTGAGAAAATGTACTTTTTGGTTTATATTGTATAATTATATTAAAATAGTGTAAAAAACATAAAATACATGCCTAATGTTCATATTGTATAAACATCTGCTGAGCGTATCCCACGGACTGTATTGACTGTAGACTTTGAACAAAATATAAGGGGCTCAGCTCAGTGGCATGCTAAACCCAGCCCTCAACACACCGCATTATTCCTCTCGTGTAGACAGACGGAGGAACGTAAATGAGATGTGTTCTGCTCACAAAGCAAGAGGGTTGATTGGCACATCACAACCATACGTTAATATTACTTACAGGGCAATAGAAGCGTGAATAAGGTCACTAATTAGACAACGACCCTAATTACCCGAAACCATTGCTTCTAATTAAGACATGACTATAGAAGATGGGATTTCATTTGCCTATTGGTCTACTCGGCAATTTGTTCGTTGTATTCGCTCTAGGTATTGATTCTATCTCTCTCTACCTTTCACAGAGTCAGTTTAATGAGGAGACTCAGACGTGTGCAGATGAACTTGCTGCAGCTTTTCACCTTGGTTGGCTGCTATTCCTATAGGACAAGAACCCAGAACGTTTCTTGGTCTGTTATTGACACCGTACAATTTGTATCAAGTGTCTCTTGTGAGGATGAATTTGGTAGTTAATTAAGTGTATTATGTTTATTCAAATTTTTCACGGGGAAATAAGCATCTCTCCTCATATTACATAATTTATTTAGCGAGCTTTAATAGAGTTAACTTTATCCTGGTATTTTACCTATTATTTTAGCTGAAATGTTCAACGGGTTGAGTCAGAGCTGGACTAAAACAAATCTTAAACCTTTTTTTCTAAAATCAACAAGATCTAAGTTTCTTGCAGGAAGATCACAATTTTTAGATCAACCTAAAATCTATGACTTGGCTATAAAGAGGAAAAACCATCTTAGAAAAGTCTGGAGTGGAATAGGATTCACTTACAGGAAGTCTAAAGACACTAAAATTCTCCCTGTAATTTTAAAAAAAAGTTATTTTTTAAAAAGCCTACCCAAAACATCGGGTCGTATTAATATCGTAATCGATTTTATTGTTTGTGTTAAATACAAACTAAACACAAGAATATATCCATATATAATCGCCTTTGCGTATGGTATAGCAGAAGATGAAAGATTACCGGTCACCAATATAGTGGTTAACTGAGAATGACTTTTAAATTCTTGATGACTTTTTTCTAAGCCCTTATAAAGTTGTGTTCACTTTACTTACAGTCAAGCATTCAAACACTCTGCTTTCTGTCCACTGAGAGCACTTCGGTCTTGAAGGGTTCTCAGAACAAATACCATTTTTTCTCCACACGACATCAACCAGTTCGTCTCCTTGTAACGAAGAGGAAGTGAGTTAAGTGCGGTACTAATAATATCTCTAAATGCAATCCATGTTCAACGTTCACACCCAAAGCATTTTACGCGGAGTAATTTCATATATGGTTATCGATGCTTCGGTACAGCCTGTGGGGTCCTTCTTCAAAGATCAGTAGTCAAGAAATAAGCCTGAAATCTCGCAATTCCTTTCGGCTTAAAGTGTTGAATTTTCATGGTACTCTCATCACACTCTGTTTTCTTTACACGAACATATACGTGCGAGTTCATTTGTTTTAATTCATTATGTAGGTGTAATAGGGACCAAACTACATGGTTCGGCTACTTCTTCTATGTACATGACTGCGACACGCAAGTCTTGAACAGTGTTGCAGTTACCCTGTACACAGAGCCACTAAGTTGTTGTGGCCAAATATTGATAAAATAAATAAACATATACTTCTGCGTAATTAACCCTAAGGGTATTTTTCTGGGCATTCTTAATGTCGATACTGAATGCGAGAGGGGGGGGCAGCCACCTGTATTCATTTCTTTACTACCGACGATTGAGCCTAAGAAAGCGTCTGAACAATGAAAGGAAGAAGAAACGAATTCCTTATCCGTCCCTGGAATGAAGCCTAGACTCCTTAGCCCTTCACCCTTTGCCTATTAATTGTCCTGGTTGAATTATTGCGATATTTTTTTTCTAGAAAATAACCAACACAAAATAAGATCTGTTGTGGATGAGCACTGGAAAGCGTGGCCTAACCTGCTACTGCTGTCGTCAGCAAAATGTAGGCCTCAACGCAAACAGTCACTGTACATCAGAGAAACATCACGCGCGAACGAAGCTCATTGCTACTCCAAGCTGCACTCTCCAAGTCCTAAAATACTACACACTTGTTACTTTCTTTTAAGGGCTAAGATATGGTAATTAAAAATGTATGTTAAATGAAATCTGTGGCAAGCAGTTTGTTTGTGCTGTTTTATTTAAACTTTACAACTAAACTGCTTTACCCTTGACAGTCTCTCACTGTGAAAGCTCCAAGAATAAGATTTCGAACTCATCTACACTCAAACTTTGTTCAAAATCTGTTCATTCTTAATTTAAAGACTGCTAATACGTTATTAGACGCAGGACTTTCAAAGCTTTTAGGAAAAGTTCAAGTTCTTTCGTCCCGAATATTAAAAATTCAAACGTTCACATCTGTTAATAAAAAAGCACTTTCATGTATTCTAACAACTCTGTGCTCTGTTTTTTGAAACATACACCAATTTAGCAAACGTCTTATTTGCTTCAACAGACTAACAAAACCAATGCGATTTTTATAAAGCGATAAACAGGTTTGCATGATGGGCCTGGTAAGTATAATTTTCCTTGATCCCGTAGATCACTCTCAGTGAATGTTGCTGTTAACGAACGGATCTATTTTTAGATACCCTCTATTATACCCGAATCATCATATTTAAAAAAAATGTTCCCTTAAATATTCAATTTAATTCACTTCTAAGAGAGTTGTGTCAGTTATAATGTATACAATTAGATTGTTGCATCTTACCATTATATCATACTGACTTCTTACAACAGTGGTCAACAATATGAAATACTCATAAATTTGACATTTAATTGAGGATAAATAGAGTGCTGATGGTAAGATTATTGATTCTGGTGGTTATCGCTGTAATAGTATAAATTTATAAAATATATTATAATATTTTACAGTGTAATGCAGACTGAAACTTTACAGAACCTTTTCCAATAAGTGAGAATATTTTCAAGGAAGAAGACTCTTGTAATACAGATCAAACAGAAGAACACTATTCGTGTATATCACAAACACTCTAAGAAAAATTAACTGAAACGAATTGGAAACGAAACATAAGCTGGCTACAAGGGTAATATATGTATGGTTTCATAACCAGAGCGATAGACTACTGTCAGACAGCTATTTCACCATCTCACTACGTGAGTCTAGGTTGAGGGACGTGAGCAAGCACAAGAAAGTAGAGAGTTATTTGTTAACACAATTTTCACACTTTAGATAAGCTTCCGTTAGATATTCTCACGCGTTACTGTAGAAAAGTGTATTATTGTGGAGAAAGTTTTAAAGTTGGGCTATTAATTGCCCTGAAGGTAACATACCGCATATTAGCTACGAATTATTTGGCTTCGTATAGCTTGAAATAATCGCTATGCAGAAGGCTTTAAAAAAGTTCTGTATATAGATCTGAATGAGATCTAGTGAGACCACTGAGTGTCTTTTAAGTATTCTTCTACTAATTAACTCCCTGTGCTACAATATATGCATGACATCAGATATGAGAATTTCCAAGGTTAAATTTAACTCTTACGAAAGTGTTGAATTTTCTTGATAGTTTAATTTAGTTTCGCACGTACCGAATTACATGGAATTCAGTTCAGTAGCTTCGAAGACGACATATTCTAAGACAAGATAAACCAGACAGGCACCTTCTTCTTATGGTGTTTTTATTAGATGACCTCTGTGAAACAGGCGGACACATAGAATCTGACGCATAACAACACTTAATTAATTTACTGCTGTAAGACAAAGTATGTCTTCAAGTTCTTAGACCACCTGTAGCACTTAAGAAGGAAACAGGAAGTGCAGAAACAGGACGAGCATTTGTCAGTTCGGTATAAAGTTTCTACTACTGAAATAGTTTAAATAATTTTCACCCGATATCACTTTCTATGTGGATTTCGACAGTGAAAAATTTCCTCATTGCATTTTATTCTAGAAACTTCTTAATCCTAATTCATTAATTGCTTATTCGACGTTTAGAAGACTACAGAAAAAGAATAACAATAAGAAGAAAAAGTAAATATTGTGAGTGGGACTTCATTTATTACGGATTAAACAGTAGCCTACAGTTTACTATCCTGTAAAGTTTTAGACCAGCAAGTGTTTCTCACCACCAACACAAGCACAAAAATCTAGTACAAAAGAAAAGATATTTAATGTGTCGTGTGAAGAAGATCGTGCCTAAAACATTCAATGATATTTGCTTTGCCACAATTTTTAAACTCATTTGGAATATTCTGTTCACCTTTCAAACTGTAGTTGGCGTTAAACAGACTGTAAATAATTCTGCGTTAACGTTATGTTCTAGAAACAAGCCTGAAGAAGGTGACCGATCATGTCCCAGAAATGTCATGTTGCATTATTTTATTCATTTTAATACTCTATACGACATAAAATTATCAAATATTTCATAAATCTTGAAGTAAATTTTCTGTTGTGAATGTTTCGAGCCTCTGCCCGCTTATCGATAAGGTGCAGGTAGGCTGCAGGCGCTGTACAGTTTTGGCAGGTGCGTTAGGCAATGTGTTGTAGACTGGTGACGTCAGGTATGCAGCAGAGGATATTAACTGAGCATTTGGGATGAGTTTCGGAATTTGTTAAATGGTACGTAAGAGAGCTTAATTATGACGAAATTTTGTTAATGCCGTAGAATTATGCGTACTTGGAGGAAATTTTGAAATTTGTGGTGGGAGGGCCACATGAGAAGCAGGAAAATTACAACGAACGTGAATTTCGGTTACAAATTCAGCATTGTCTTTAGGGCCTAGAAATACTACAGAAAAATAAAATGGATTGCGTTGGTTTGAACACCAGTACGAAAGTAGTTTTTGCCCAATATTCTCTGATATTCGGAAGATAATCGATTTATTTGAAGCTTTCCAGATATCCCTGCTTCTCCGTCTAAACGTTGTACAAGGATAGAGAATTGGTGGAATTATGCTGATATTGGCAACTCAGAGAAAAACCCGTCCCAGCGTCACTTTTTGTACCAACGTTTCACAGTGACCATTACGAGATCCTTGAAATTCGTCTAATACAAAATTTCAGGTCCTTCACAGTGAGAACACTGCGCCACTCTTACGAAGATCAATTAGCTAAACTTGTTCAGAGTATTTATATGTTGCAGCAGACTTCACTGTGGTACATACTTCTGAACTTCAAATACGTATTTAACAAATTGGTTCCAAGTTCAGAGAATTTGCAGCGTCAGTTGAGGTGAGAAAATGGTCTTGGGTCCTTAACATACAAGGATAGGGAAGGAAGCAAACCTTTCTTTTGCAAGGTAATATCCCAGTATTCACACCGTATATATGAGACACCCGCATTCACAAGGTCGGTAAGACCTTGTTCCTATATCAACACACTCAATATCGAATCTTCAGACAACATTATAAGCTGCTAGCTAATTCATGTTATTTCGGTCTATCAGCTAGCATTCAGTCCAGTGAGGTACTTTAAATATCTTAGTGCCTCGTACAGGAGATGTTCTCCGCTCGCTGGTACATACCGCACTTGATCTTCCAATCACACGATAATTCTACAAATCACAAATGTTTCAGTACCACGTAACACTTTACAGAACTGATGTACTCGGAATTTAGGAGCCCACAGCACATCCCCCTTGGGTACAGCACAATCCCATTTAGTGAAATGTTGATGGATTGGATAGTGTTGCACAGCAACCGATGGACAGGGAACGATGTTCAAAAGGCCTTTTAAAACCATTTGGCTGTTTGTTTTACGCTCGCAATAGTTTTATACACACTTTAGAGACAAAATATTTCGGACCACTAGGTTAAATAAACACACGCTGAGTTTTACGTTACATGCCCCCATACACAGACCCCCTAAATTATTTACCGATAAAGAAGAGACATGAGCAAATGGATTTTCATCATGGAGCCTCAGTTCAGGGCAGTTCACACCTCAATCAAGTCTCGCAATACGACGTTCTGAACCTTACATTCACGCTGGGTCAATAATATCCCATTTGTAGCAACTTTCCAACGGTTTATTCACTAAAATTCACCGTGGATGAAGACTGTAAATTGGGCTAATTTCGAACTTGATCCATGTTCCTAAGACGTCACTTTTTATTTGCCACTATTTGTAAGCTAATCGCTTTTTAACAACAGTTCGACGCCTTTCGCCGATTGTCCATGCCACCTTCAGTGAGTTCTTGACTTTTTTGTAAAACATCAAAATTTCAATTGTTTTGACACTTAAATTTTTAACATCATAACTCAAGAACTTCGATAATGTTAGAAAGTGATTTATTTGAGAATTTTTTTTTTATTTTCGTTGTTACATCGTTCATGTTGTTGAGTTACTCAATTATGACACCAACCACTGCACATATATAAAATTTATAAAATTTACACATTGAAACATTAAAAACGCTTCGACATGTTTCGGTCCTAGGACCATCATCAGGGAGCCGTATCGTCCTTGCTATAGTCACACTATAAAAAGTCACATTAATTTCGCTGTACCAGTTGGGTATTGCGGCAGCATGCCGTGTTGTGTAATGTTATGTTGCGAAGAGTGCCCTGCTATGGATCTGCATTCTGTGCTTCGTTGCGTGATACGCAACGAAGCACATTGGGATCCCAGTGTGTTTATATCAGTGAAATATTTAAGCCATATTATATGCATTGTGTGCACATCATCCTGTGATTTAACCTGTAAAGAATAGGCCTGAAGATGACTATTTATTAGTCGAAACATGTATCCTACATATTACCTTGTGTAATAAAAACAGTTGTGCTGAGGTACAAATTAGTATTACAAAATTAAAATATTTGGTTTCGACGTTTGGTAAACGATTTATTTTTACTGTTCCACCAGCACACTGGAACGTACTTAATTAAATTATGGGGAACAATTTATCCCTCTGACAATAAACAGAGTTGATAATAATTTATTCTAGACGAAATGATAAATATTGGCATTAAGGTGACTAAAAGACGAAGAATGAGAGTGACGAGACATATAGCACGCATGGAGGATATGATAACACATACGAAACTTTAGATATAAATTCTGGAAGGGAATAGTTGTTAGAAATGATAAAGTCACATTTTTCTGAGGTTACGATTATGATTCAATTGGTTCAGAATCGAGTACAAGTATGGGCACTTATAAGAATTGCAGACTTCATTCAAGCGGAATTTCTTGACCAACTGCAAAATTATGGATACGGATGCAAGGTGAAGTGGTTGACCCCTCGCGCTGTCTGTAACCCAGCAGTTTCTCGTCCGTCACACGCTGTATCAGGTCGCCATGCTGCTCGAGCAGGTATCACCAAGCCGTTGCATTGCGTCTTTCCGATTCGTTGTAAGAATGAGCGGCCTGTGGTCACCGCTAGATGTCTCGTCCAGCGATATGGACGCCAGAAATGTAGCAAGGTTAAAGAGGTTACGTGTATAATGAGATGTCGTGTTAGACCGTCTGCGTCATTGCGGAGATATTTCACGTCAACAGAAAGAATGAAATGTGGAAAACAAACGGCTAGGTGTAGGGCATTTATTTAAAGCCGCGGAGAGATGAGAATATGATTGCATGTCGAATTCCGAGCAGACGCCCTAGAACATAATACACGATTTCATAATTTTTATTCCT
>Ga0123352_10001216_pt1 | contig 33637 bp, 47 predicted proteins | sample TergutLab28metaG_FD_89700 | JGI IMG/M metagenome (GOLD analysis project Ga0123352, IMG submission 89700) | Labiotermes labralis P1 segment gut microbial communities from Petit-Saut dam, French Guiana - Lab288 P1 | ecosystem: Host-associated > Arthropoda: Insects > Digestive system > Gut ...
CAGACACAAAAGAGCCGTGTCCGCGAGCGTATAGGCAGGTTGTGGCAGTTTTGAAAGGAGATTAAAAGCCATGATTGACATACAGACTGAACTACAAAAAATACTCGAAGACGAAATCACCCGCGCAACGGAGAAACATGGGCGGCTGAATTCTGGGCATGAGGCCTGCGGGGCGCTCAAGGAAGAGATAGAAGAGGCAGATATAGAAATCCATAGCATGAAAGAATTCTATGGTTATTTTTGGAATGCTTTTCGGAGGGTGAAAGTTATCAACTGCGATTATTTGAACGAGGTTAGAGATAACGCCATCCGCGCCGCCGCTGAGCTTGTACAAGTGGCTGCCGTGGCGGAGCGGCTTAGGAGACAGGAGGGCGGAGAATGACAAAATTTAACGTCGATGAATTCATGGCTGAATTTCCGCATATGCTCGAAAGCGAATTTGTGCTTGAGAAGATGCTACAGCACTTCGTTTTAGCTTGTTGTTTGGCTGCGAGAGAATCACGCGAAAACGCACAGACTATTATAAATGCCATAGAAAAATCTCCCAAAGCGCCCAAAATCTTGCCAGTACTGGAAGCAATGAAAATGCATCTCAAACAGGAATCAAGGGCACCCATAATGGTACGCGAAGCGGCGGAAGATTTATTGACAGTTATCGAGGGGAAGGAAAATAGATGGAAACTTAAGAATGTCCAAAGTGTGGATGACTGTTCCCCAGGCCTTGATTCCTGTCCTCTCAAAATCCGCGATGAAAACGCCTGCCCGAAGTGCGGCGGGGAGATGGGGAGAGGAACAGGATTTATCTATGCTCAAAACATTGATGATAAAAATGATGGCGATTCTCACCATAACTACGAACATGTGTGTGGGAAATTCTGTAACGCCTGTGGAGTGTTTGTGTTTGAGAAGGAGGGGGAACAAGCATGAATAATCGTTACCTGTTTCGCGGGAAGAAAGTTAATGATGGAAGCTGGATATAAGGTTTTTATATGGGCGGCCTTCCTGATGTTATAGACCACGAAATAATGCATTGGCGCTCTGGTGCAGTGTATGAAATCGACCCCGCAACGCTCGGGCAGTGCACGGGGTTTAAAGACAGAAAAGGCAAACTGGTTTTTGAGGGCGACGTTGTCGAATACACCCGACACGGTCGTAAAATAACCGCTCCAATAACGTACAGTGATGACCATGCTTGCTTTTTCGCAGACGTAGACGGCGATGTTGACAAAGACTGTTTGTATGAGATAGGTTACCCAAAAATCATCGGTAACATCCATGACACGCCGGAGCTCTTGCAGGAGGGCGCGCCATGAATGAAGATAAAAAATATGACTATAGGGAAAACATGAATATATGCATGGTTGGATTTACAAGTACCGCAAAGAAATGTATTCACTACGAGCCCGATGAAATTGGTTTTTGCAAGTTTAAAAGGTATCTTGATGTTAACCGAATCGTTGGTCAATGCATAAAGGAGGTCGCGCAATGAAGGAAAAGCCAATCATCTTCTCAACCTTCATGGCGCGAGCTCTTCTAGAGGGGCAAAAGACTCAGATGAGGCGGGCAGTTTTGCCGCAACCGCGCTACCCCCTTAAATGGCACAAGGGGAAATGGCACGAATACAGCGAAGACCCAGTTGCAGACAAGACATGCAATAGCCCATGGGGATATGCTTACCCTGCAAAGTACGTCAAGGGCGACATACTCTGGGTGCGTGAGGCGTGGGCGTATGTACTGGCTAGCCAGCCATTTATTAATGACATCACACTAACCATAGATCCCCAAGACAAAAAAATGGCATTCATTTATAAGGAGGATAATCACTCCACCTCAGAACATTATATCTGGCGCTCTCCCATCTACATGCCCCGTGCCGCCGCACGAATATTCCGATGCGTGACGGATGTACGGGCGGAGAGGTTGCAGGATATAACAGAAGCTGATGCAATCGCGGAGGGGATGTGCTTTACAAACTTTGGTGAATACATGCCAAAAGGGATGATAAGTTTTGATGGTAAAAAAACATTTCATACATTCAAGCCAGAAAAACATGACGGGTGGCATATAGGGGGAGCGACAGGTCCAGACCAGTGCCACAGAACGGCGCGAGCCGCATTTGCTGAACATTGGGACAAGCACAACGCCAAAAAGCCAGGCTGCGCATGGGCGGATAATCCGTGGGTCGAGGTGGACGAATTTGAAAGGGTGAAAATATGACACGCGATGAAGTTAAGGCCTTGGACAACCGCAAATTAGACTGGAGGTATGAGAAAAATGATAACTGCCAAAGAAGCGCGTGAGCTGTCCGTTCCAGCAAAAGAACGAGCGGCCGAGTTAGAACCATTAATCAGAGATGCAGCAGCAAGAGCAAGGACAAGCATAACTGTACGTGGGTGGTGGGCAGAAAATGCCCATGCTGGAAGCGAAGAATGGGTTAGCGCCAAGAGATACCTCGAAAGCCTTGGATATAGAGTAGAGGCACAGGCCGAAGAGCGGCAATTCGTTGACGTGCAAGTGATTGTGAGGTGGGGCGCATGAAGTTCACCTGTCCAACCCCCGTCTATCCAAAAAATTACGGTCGCTATACAACCATCGAAGCCGACAATTACGAAGCAGCGCAAGAAAAGCTCTGTCGCTCATGTCCCGGACGGGATAAATGCAAGGGGTTGGAGGCGGATGTACAGCCTGTCAAGGTCACGCCGGGGCAGATGGGCTTGTTCGAAACATGACCGGCCTATCTCTGTTTAGCGGCATAGGAGGGCTCGATCTGGCTTTCGAGTCAGCCGGCGGAAAAGTAGCCGCGATGTGCGAAATAGACCCGTTTTGCCGCAGGGTATTACGCAAGCACTGGCCGGATGTGCCGATTTTCGAGGATATTAAAACACTGAGAGGTGAGAGCGTTGGCGCAGCAGTTGACATTGTTTTCGGTGGTCCACCCTGTCAGCCCGTCTCCGTGGCAGGAAGGCGAAGAGGGCAAGATGATGAAAGATATCTCTGGGGAGATGTTTTCCGGCTTGTCGCCAACCTTATGCCGCGTTTTTGCGTCTTTGAAAATGTGCCTGGAATCCTCACCATTGCCGCAGACGACATTTGCCAGAGTTTGGAGCGTATTGGTTACTCCGTCGGGATTTGCAATTTTGAAGCTGCGGCTGTCGGAGCGCAGCACAGGCGGGCGAGAGTGTTTTTTGTGGGGTACGCCGAACGCGGCGGATTGTCAGGGCTCCCACGGGGGTGGGCAAGGCAAGAGTTTGCGGACGGATGTAAAGATATTCCCAACCCCGCGCTCATCGGACGGAATGTCGGGCGCTTTGAGGGCTCCAGAAAACATCAAAAATGCAAAGTCGAGGCTGGAAGATCATGTTTCGCTGTTCCCTACCCCAACAGCGAACGATGCGAAGAACAACGGAGCAGCCTCGCAGATGAACAGGAATTCAGCACCACTGGACGTAGTGGCAGGCGGGGCGCTGAATCCCGACTGGGTGGAGGCTCTTCAAGGATTTCCCATTGGCTGGACTCGATTGGAGGGTTAATGAATGTCAAAGCGAAAGCAAGAGCCAGAGAAATATTGCTTGAATTGCAGGAAGAAGCTATTTCGCAAGCGATACAATGGACAACTGGAATGTTTCCAGAGGTTCATTACACGCAAGTTTTGCTCGCTATCCTGTGCGAATATGAGGCAAGACTTAACAAAGTCGGGCTACCATCGGAGGGCAAATCTCTTTCTGAAAAGCAAATGCGAAGTTTGTGGCGCACAATTGAATCTGCACGCACACCATATGGATGGGGATGTGACCAACAATACCACAGAGAATATTCAAACGCTCTGCGCGCCTTGTCACAATTCATTCCATCACTTATGCCAACGGCTTGGGCTAACGGTGCCTGGGAGGATGGTATTCCTAGGACAGCCAGAGGTGTGCCAGACAGAGTAAACCGCCTGAAAGCCCTTGGCAACGCAGTTGTACCGGCTCAGGCAGAGCCGATTTTTAGAGCGATTATGGAGGTGATGACTAAATGCCCAACCCCAGAGTAATAGATGCCTCATTAGTAGCGCAGGCCCATAGCAATGGCATCAGCACCAGCGCCCTCTGGAACCGTTTAAAAAACGGTTGGGACCCCGAGGTGGCGGTATCCAAAAAGACGCGGCACAGTCCGCGATACAAGAGGCGAGAGGGGCATACCGCTACACCTGCATCCGTGCCAGAAAAAGCGCCAGCACCATTAAAACCGCTCACCATTAACGGAACATACGAGTTCCCCATACAAAATAAGCATAAATACAAACTGGATCGGATTGTCAAATGCGCTGTCGGGCCGCTGGCGTTGTTCAGAATCACTGGAACTAAGGCGCTGGAAAGCTTTACGGCTGCGCAATTAATAGACGAAGGCTATAGGATACCAATAGGGGGATACACAGCATGAACACAGAAAATTTTGCGCGGTTGCTCTACATGACGTACCAAGGGGCGCGGATGGGCAACATGGATAACTGGGATGAGCTGCCGGAGGATGAGAAAAACCTTTGGCGCAAGCAGGCCGACCTTATAGGGGAAAGAATATTCATAGGCGGTTTTAAAGCTCGCGGGGCGTAGAGGGGTAAAAATCAAGGCGGGTTTAGTGTTTGGCCGCACAGCCCGCCCTAAAATCAGATACCGACTGATTATATCATGGGAGGTATTGGATGAAGAAAACAGAAAATGACATTTCACGCCCCTTTAAGTTTGCCGAGTCGTGTATGTTTAGTTATCTCAAAAACCTTGCGCGGATAAAAGCTCTACGAGCCGACCTAAAAATACTGGATATGCAATCATCCGTTAAGGTGCAAAGCTACGAAGAATATCAATCCACTACGGGATACATTGACAACATCCCAATTCGCATCTTAAAAATTGACACTCTCGAAGGGCTTATCGCTGGTGTTGAAAGATGGACAGGGCCGATCACGGACTTATTGAACGACTTAGACAGCCCGTACAATATTTCATCAGAACGCCAAGATTTGCTGGGGATACTGCGAGTTCGTTACATTTACGGTAACACATGGGATAGGAGTTTGGAATACCTGAAAATGTCCAAAGAGCGATTTATAGAGCGCCGAAGGCAGCTTGTAGAAATGGCTATCGGGTACATGGGACTTGAAGCGCGTTTTTGACTTCCGACCTAAAACCCGACCCAAAACCCTACCTAAAACCCGACTTGTTTTTTGAAAAACGGCGTTTTATTATTATGCTGGTTAAAAATCCCGGAGTAGCTCAGTGGCAGAGCGCTTTACGTAAGAGGTCGGTGGTTCGAGTCCATCTTCTGGGTAAAAAGATTTTCCCCTTTGGACGAATACCCAGAGGGGATTTTTGTTTGTGAGGACTTGACGGCTCTCGAATGGGGCCGCTTTTTATTGCCTCTTGACAAGTCGCTTATTGTCTTATATCATCGTGTCAAATCTTAATAAAGAGGTGAGGCGATGGATAGGCTATACACAGTCGAGGAAGCGGCCCAAATTTTGAGCATACACCCCGACACTTTGCGCATATGGCTCAGAACTGGCAAAATCAAAGGCGTGAAAATAGGCCGTGGGTGGAGAATTTCGGAAACAGAACTCGAAGCGCTCACAAAAAAAGAACCCTGAATAGCTGTCTCTCTTGGAGGACAGTCAGCTAAGCAGGGCAAGGCAAAGAAAGTCTCTGCGTGTAGAATTATAGCACGTAAGGGCTTCCTTTGGAGTGTAAAGGAGGCTATTTTTATGGTTACAACATTATTCCCCGATGAAAATATCGAAGCAAATCCCATGTCTTTTGAAATGTATGAGCGTGATGGCGTGCTGTGGGTTGGGTATGTGCCTGAGTCAATCCTTCTTGTTGATTGAGCAGGGAGGCTATTTTATGCCCAAATATTCATTGCAAGGCGTTATCAATCATCACAATGGAACTGAGGCGCTTCACCCCATGTTTCTATTTCCTCCGAATATCGGCGATTTTTGCCGTGCCGAAGTTCGTCTGGCGTTCGCCTGTTGTGAAGCAATCGAAAAAAGCGGCATGGTTTTGACTGTGGAGTTGCTCAAAGAAACAGTCAAATTAAACATGAAAGAAGAATACGCCGTGTACATGCAGGTTCCAGCTTACAAATTAGCGCCCATACAACTGCCACAACCGACAGAGCCGAAACAGACTGATAACCTCGGCGTAACGGTCGAAAATGGTAAGGTTATCGTTTCTTCGCTCGATATTGCGAGGGTGTTCGAGAAACAACATTATAATGTCATTCGAGATATAGAGAGCCTTGATTGCTCTGAAGAATTTAACGCCTTCAATTTTGAGTGCGTTAAATATAACGACCAGAAGGGCGAAAAACGCCCCGCTTACAAACTCACCCGCGACGGCTTCACTTTCTTGGTTATGGGTTACACGGGTAAAAAAGCGGCATGTTTCAAAGAGGCTTACATAAAACGGTTTAATGATATGGAGAAAATATTGACCAACCCTGCCCTACCTGCTTCGGCGCCTCCGGCCAAAAAGGAAAAACTGTACACGCCAGAGGAAGCGGCAGAGGAGTTAATGCTCAGAGGTTACAGGAAATTCTACGCGCTCATGATTCAAAGGGGATTTTTTGCGAAGGTTAGCAATAAAATGTATTGTCCAAAGCCGGAGTATATAAGGCAAGGGCTTTTCGAGATTTTCAGAGGGCACAACTACAAGCGCCCGCTGGTTACGCAAAAAGGAATAGAGTATTTAAATCGTGAATTACAAACGACATGAAGCTAATAGCCCCCGCAAGGGGGCTATTTTAATGCACGAAAGGAGGCGGCGCTGATGCCACTCACTCAAAAACAGGAAGCCTTTTGTCTGGCGTACATTGAGCTTGGTGATGCCAGCGCCGCTTACCGAAAAGCGTATAACACGGCCAAAATGAAGCCGGAGACAATAAACAGAACGGCTAAAGATTTGCTAGACAACCCCAAGATTACCACAAGAGTAGCCGAGCTCCGTGCGCCAGTCATCGAGAAGGCTCAATTCACGCTCGAAAAACACCTTGAAACCTTGGCGGAGCTAAGAGATAAATCTAGCCAACTCCGGCAAATGAACGCGGCAATAGCTGCGGAGATCGCGAGAGGCAAGGCGGCTGGCTTTTATGTTGAAAAACGGGAAATTACAGGGAAGGGTGGCGAGCCGCTCAATATTCCCGATATCACCGTAAACTTCGTAACACCGAAAAATGCAGAAACAGGTTGATATTCCAGTCATCTTTGAGGATTTATTTCGACCGGCGCGCTATAAGATCTACTACGGCGGCAGAGGTGGCGGGAAAAGCTGGGGAATATCGCGAACGCTGATTTTAAAAACGCTGCAGAGCAAATATAGAATCCTCTGCGCTCGTGAATTTCAAACCAGCATCAGCGATTCAGTACATCACCTACTGGCGACGCAAATAGCAGCTTTAGGGCTGGAGCAATATTTCACCATAGGGAAAGCGACGATCATGAGTGCCACTGGCTCGTCTTTTATTTTTAAGGGGCTTCGCATGAATCCCCAAGAAATAAAATCCACAGAAGATGTCGATATCTGCTGGATAGAAGAAGCCCAGAGTGTTTCAGAGGAATCATGGAAAGTTTTAACACCAACGATTCGAAAGGCTGACTCTGAAATATGGATTAGCTTCAACCCCATGAATGAAAGTGACCCGACTTATCAGCGATTCGTTCTTAATCCTCAACCAGGATCAGTTATAAAAAAAGTCAACTGGAACGACAACCCCTATTTCCCCGAAGTTCTTAATGCGGAGCGCCTGCATATGCTCAACACTGATGTTGATGCATATAATCACATTTGGGGCGGCGAAATTCTCAAAATCAGCGATGCCGTTATCTTTAAGGGTAAATTTGAAGTCAAAGCCTTTGACACGCCGAGAGACGCGCGTTTTTATCATGGTGTTGACTGGGGCTTCGCGCAAGACCCAACTATGTTGATTCGTTATTTTATCTCAGGGCGAACGCTCTGTATCGACCAAGAGGCCGGAGGAATCGGCGTTGACTTGGATGAACTTCCAGCGTTATTTGACAGCATAGACACATCGCGAAAATGGCCGATAAAAGCAGATAATTCAAGGCCAGAAACTATAAGTTACATGCGTAAGCGGGGTTTTAATATCACCGCAGCAGATAAATGGCATGGCTGCGTTGAGGATCGAATCGCCCACTTGCGAAGCTTCGACAAAATCATTATTCACGAGCGGTGTAAGCGCACACAGGATGAATTTAGGCACTATAGCTACAAAGTTGACAGGCAGACCAATGACGTTCTGCCTGTTGTTATTGATGCACACAATCACTGCATTGACGCCATAGGTTACGGCCTTGACGGGCTGATTAAAAAGAAATCCGGCTGGAGCTACGGCCCCGCTGTGAATTTATGAGAAAGGAGGCGTTCATGTGAGTAGTAATTTACAGCCAGGCGATCCGTGGAAATCATATCCTCCAACGCAGGAAGACCAGCAGCGAATTGACAAAGCGCAGGAAATGGAGAAACTTTACGAAGGCGAGTTTGAAAATATCCTTGTAAGGCTCGACCGCTTCAAGGCTAAATTCGCAGACGCGCAGGCAATCAGGCTGAATTTCTTTCAAGTCATGTCGCAAGAATTCTCCAAGCTCCTATTCGGCGAAGATGTTGAAATTAATGTTCCCAAGGCGCATCAAGATGTCATGGACGAGCTTCTTGAATCTACAGCTCTACAAAGTAAGCTCATGCAAATGTCGGATATCGCGTCGAGCGTTGGGGGCTGCCCGCTCAAAGCATGGCGCGATGCCAGCGGTAAAGTGCATATAGATTTAGTTTCGAACAGTATCTATTTCCCATCGTTCGACCCCGATGACTGCACTCTGCTGACGGGGCAAACAATCGCATGGGAGCGCATTGACGGTGATAAAAAATACATTGTGCGCGAGATTCACACACCGGGCAAAGTGCGCCGCGAGGTGCTTAACGAACAATTTGAGCCTAATGACGCAAAGTATCAGGAATGGTATCCAGGCATCCCGCAGGATACAGCCACAGGTTACGACGGGATGCTTGTTGAGTACATCCCGAATTATCGCTTCGGCAATGAATTCTGGGGTGTCTCTGACTACGTGAAAATTAAAGACGTGGTCGAGGAAATCATGATTCGCATGTCCTCGATTGCTGATATTCTCGACAAACACGCAAGGCCCAAGCAAGTAATGCCAGCCGAGCTGCTGGATAAAATTCAAAATATGCTTCAAGAATTCAGAAATGATATGGTTGGCACTGGCATGATATCCCGCACCGAGGCCGACGTAATGACGCGCTCTGGCAATTTGCCGAGCAATCTTGACGCTATTTATGTTCCAGCCGAGGCAGACAAAGGCAATCTCCCGCGCATGGTGACATGGGACGCAAATATGACCGGTGCAATGGACGAGCTTGACCGGCTCTTTGATCTGTTTTTATCGCTATCCAGTATGACGCCTGAAGTTTTCGGTATCTCGAAATACGGCGTGTCAGAATCTGGCAGAGCGTTGAAATTCCGCAACAGACGGACGCTTTCCGAGTGCAACCGCAAGCGCCAGTTTATGCTGCCAGGACTTAAAAACATCATCCGCGCGGCGCTGTCGCTGTCTGGCGTTGATATTAACAGGCGGGATATCGGTATCATAATGCAGGATGGTCTGCCGTTCGACGAGCTTGAAGCGACGCAGATATCAGCCGCTTGGGTTTCCGCAGAACTTGCGACCAGAGAGTCCGCGATGCTGAACGCACGGCCCGACATCACGCGCAAGCAGGCGCAACAGGAGCTTGCGGAAATCGACGCGAAAAACGCCTTGTCACAGGACGACGGAATGCCAACCTTCTCACGAGGGGCGGTGACCCCGGATGGCTACAATAGCGAGGAAGATACGTAGACCGCTGGAACGGCTGCTTGGGCGAGAGGCTGATAATCTCAAGGGATTATTTCAGCGTTTCGCCACACGCATTGGAAAACGTATGCAACCGCTTCAGGCTGCGGTGGATGGCGGCAAGTCCCCCACGTACTCCCTGCGCTATCTCAGAGCCCTACAGGATGGCTACAAGGGCGAATATCGGCGCTTATTGCGAGAGATACAGGGCTGGACTAATACAGGTTATCGCGCGATTTACCGAGGCGGACAGCGTGACGCAATCCTCGACCTAGCTGAGGCTGGGAAACTCAATGCTAATATTCAGCCCTCCACCGGAGCTATGCACCGCAGGGCTTTGGAGTTGCTGGCGAACGAGCTATACACGAACAAAAACCTTGACGCTACAGTCGGGCGGCGCTACCAGGATAAATTCCGAAGTCTGGGGCTGCAAATAGCGACTGGTACGGTATCCGGCGAGGACACTTGGCGGCAGGCGATGCAAAAGCATATCGCGGCCATGAAGGAATACGGCGAAGATTCATTCACCGATGCGGGAGGCAAAAAATGGGGCCTTAACGCATACGCCGAAATGGTGGCGCGCACCACAACTATGCACGTTATGAACGTTGGCAAAATGAACGAATTTGTCGAACACGGCGAGGATTTGGTTGTTGTGGCTGACTTTTCGCCGACCTGCCCGCAGTGCAAGCCGTGGGGCGGTAAAATTCTGAGCATCAGCGGGGCAACTAAGGAGTATAACGGCAGGGCGATTCCAAGCTATGCGGAGTCCGAAGAGGCTGGGTTATGGCACCCGCAGTGTCGGCACTCATATAGCCTTTACATACCGGAGGTCTGGGGTGAGCCGGATGAAGATGGGCGCGTTTCTGGGCGCATAGCTGAAAAGGCAGAATACGCCGTTGATGTTGATGACTTGTCCGATTATATGCGCCAAGAATACAATGCCACTGTAGCGCCAGAGCTGAAAGACTTGAATTTTCCAAGCGTAAGAGAAGCAGCCGCAGGTATAGAGCAAGTGCTTGAAGAATTCCCAAGCGCGAAACCTTATTTTACTGGATTAGAGATAAACAGGACGGCAACCGACGTTATGAATGTAAATTTTGAGGGCGTAATAACATATAATGTAGATGCCTTCGAGACCCGCACGAGTGCGATAGCAAGCTGCAAAGGGCCATATTTTGGTTATCTTCATAAAAACGCTTCAGTTCAAAGCGTTGGCGCTCATGAGGCAGGACACGTACTTGAATTGGCACTTATATATCAAGACCGCGCAATAACTAATAAGGAAGCCGCGTGGAATAATCGCGCGAAAGCGAAAGAGATCATAAGAGACGCGGCAGATAGATTAGGAAGCGGAAAATCTTTGGACGAACTTCGTGCTGAAATCAGTGATTATGCAGTTAAAAAAGACGACTCGGAGACCTTAGCAGAAGCCGTTGGAGATTATGTAGCGAATGGTAATAATGCTGCGCCGCTTTCCTTGGAAATAATCAAGCTACTGAAAGAGAGGTTGTCATAATGATGATTTTTGATTGGAGACCGTTTGCTGATTGGCTTAATGAAAAAACGTCAGACAATGACACCCGGCCAATGGAAGAGCGCGGGCTAAAGCCAGGCGCGCCACCGGAGGCCGTAGAGGTGTACGAAAAATACTGCGTCATTATGGAGGACAAAAAACGGCGCGGTGTGAAGTAGCTTCATTTTGTGTATGCCCCACCATCCACAAACCATCTTGTGAATGACAAAACGCAGAAAACCATACGCAAAAATATTACGACGATAGCGGCCTTCGGGCCGCTTTTTTGTTGACCGAAAACAGGTCGGACGCGGCGGGTTGATCTCCGCAGCGAGAGCGTGACACGTCCCACGCCTTCCGGCTTGTTTGTTTTGGACGTGGATATGAAAGGGGCGTGAGGAAGTGGAATATCAGTTTTTACCAAGTTTGAGCCTCGACGAATATGAGGCGCTGCGCGAGAGCATTCGCGAGAAGGGCGTTATCGAGGCGGTTATCACAGACGAAAACGGAAATATCATTGACGGCCACCACCGCGTAAAAGCCTGCGCTGAGTTGGGCATCGAATATCCAACGCGGGTTATTGAGGGGCTCTCGGACGAAGAAAAGCAGGATTTGAGCCTTGAGTTGAATATGCACAGGCGGCATTTAACGAAGGAGCAGAAAAAAGAACTGGCGGTGGGACTGAGGGAACAGGGTTGGACACAAGAGCGGATTGGAAAATCTCTGGGAGTATGCCAAAAAACTATTTCAAATTGGGTTGGTTTAGTAAATTTACTAAATCAAAATTCAGACAAATCTACCCCAACCCAAAACCTCGACGCAATTATCAACGCCAAAGTCCAAGAACACGTCACTCAGCTTGAAGCGAAAGCCGCCGAGCAGATGAAGGCAGCGCAGATGGAAAACCAAAGGCTTTGTTCAGAGCTCAACGCCCTGAAATCCGCCCCAAAGCCCGAACCTGTGATCATTGAGAAAGAAAAGCCCGTGCCGTCCATGGAATTAGATGAGGTATTACGCAAAAAAGAGTCTGAGCTTGAGGCTATGCGGCGTAAGTTAGAGGAGAAAGAGGGCTGGGTTGACGCAAAACTTAAAGTTGAGCGCGAGCAGCGAGAGTCGCATTTTAAACAGCGTGAAGCTGATTTGCAAAAGCTTCTTGAAAAGAAAATGCAAGAAATTGACGCCGCTGCAAAGGCTGGCGTTGACGTCCAGGAATTAAGCAAACAAAAAGAAGCTTTGTCATTCGACATTCTTAAGTTAAAAGATGACCTGTCATACGAGACGCGCATTGACGGCATAAGGGGTAATTTCAGAAAACTGGCAAGTGGCGCAGTAAGCGCTTTGCAAATGATGGAGTTATTGAAGGGTTCCATAGCTCAAGACCCTATCTATTGCAGATTAAGGATTGATGAACTACAGGAAGCCAGGGATACCATGCAAAAACTCAATAAGGCATCGTCGGCGAACATTGAAATACTGGAAGAAATGCTTGATAAAACAAGAAGGGAGGGAGGGTTACGTGTCGTCTAAAAATTATGAAATCAAAGGCAGCATGGAGGCTGTATTGGAGAAGATAAACTCTGAAGAGGGATGTTCGCTTGAGGAGGGAATCGCGCTGGCTGGTATTGTCATAGTCAATCATGAATGGGCCATGAGAAGGCAAATAAGCGCGGTTTACAGCAATAAAATCAAGCGTCTTGGTGGCACTGGCTCAAAGAAAACATTTTTTTATGTGCCTCATAGAGAGTTTGGCAAGAAAAAGATGGTGCATGTTCACCACTTGTACTTATCGGAAAGTCAAAGAGAGTATGCGATGGACGAAATAAAGAAGCAGATGGAGCGATTGGGAAAATCATACGGGAACATTAGCCCAAAGATGCGCGTCTTATCAGATCAATGGACAGTGCTTTCAAATCACGTCTTTGATTTCGTTAAGGAGGGCGCGGCATAATGCGAAGCAGCGCCGACATAGAGAAGCGTCAAGGCAAGAGCGGCAGCACTGAGAGCCGCGACAGGAAACAAAAGCGCGATAAGCGCAGAGAACGGAAGGGAACAAAGCCTCGGAGCGATTCCGAGGCTTAACTTTTATCAGCGGGAGGCTGGATTTATATGTCATTGAAAATGTTGTTGGAAAAAGCGGAATGGGACAAGCTGGAGGAAGGAATCCAAAAGCTTTACGGAGAGAAAGATGGCAAATACACGCTGGCAGTCGAGGGAATCGAAGATACCAGCAGGCTCAAATCTGCGCTCGCAGCCGAACGCGCGAACGTCAAGGAACGGGAAAAGAAAATCAAAGCGTGGGAAGCGCTGGGCAAAACGCCGGAAGAGATAGGCGAAGCTTTGAAAAAGCTGGAAGAATCGCAGAAAAATAAGACGCCGCCCAAAGAAGGCGAAAGTGAACTGAACGCCGTCACAGAACAACTCAAAGCGATGCAGACGGAAATGGCCGCACTCAGGAAAGATCATGCCGAAACCTCAGCGCGCGAGAAGCAGCGCGAGCGTGAAGCGCGGATTTCCAAGTTGTTTGATGGGTATTCGGAAGAGCAGAGAGGCGATTTCATGCTACTGGTCAAGGGTGAAACTGAAGAGGAAGTTTCCGCAAGCGTGAAGTCATTGAAGGAGCGGTATCCATTACCCGCGAAACCGCCTGCCGGAGGGCCTACAAATCCGCGACAAAACCCCAAAGAGGATGATGACGACGAAGATGTCAAAGCGGCGAAGGCAATGGCTGCGGAAAAAGCCAAAGCACTTGAAGACATCAGGAAAATTGGAAAGTAAAAAATTCAAGGAGGCAGAAATATATGGGAAACCTTAATTCGGCCGGCCGCAGTTTTGGGCCGAGAGCAAGTATTTTGGCGGTAATGAAGGGCTTTAACACCAAGAGCGTTATGGTAAGTGACGTGGGGCTAGTCCCCGACGAGCACGGCAAGAAAATTGTACGCGCGGGCACGATAGTCGGCGGCATTGGCGGAAGTGTCATGTTGAATCAGGATTTACTGGTGGCCGAACATGGCTATCCATCTTTGCGCACGTCGCTGGCTGGGCCAGACAATGACTTGCTTTTTGCTGGCTTGTCGGTTGCGGCGGTAACGATAGAGTATGTCGTGCCAGCTGCCAGCACCCCATTAAGCGTTGCAGTTGCTGGAAACGACATTGTTGTGACCCTTGCAACAAACACGGATGGCGTTGTCGTGAGCACGGCCAACGACGTAAAAAACGCTGTGAATAGTTATGCCGCAGCCAGTGCGCTTGTGGTAGTCAGGAATATTGTGAGCGATAGCGGCAATGGGCTTGTTACTGCAATGCCTCAGACGGCGCTTGTAGTACATAACTCGGTCAATGCGCCAGAAGGCTTACTGTTCAACGACGTAGATGTGACTAACGGGCCGTTTCCCGGAGCGCTGCTCTACGTGGGTTCGGTAGAGATTAGCGCCATCCCCAGACCGCCTACGGCTGCGCAGATTGCCGCGCCCGGCATGAAAGATATCAGATTTATGGACTACAGAAACCGCAAGCCGGTAGTATAAGGAGGATCAGATTATGGGTAATAAGTCTATTTTTAACAAATTTGCGCCAAAGGCGCTTGCTGCTTATATTCAGGAATTGGCAAAACAGGAAGAGCAGGACTATATACTGCGTTCGTACTTCCCGACTGAGTACACGGCTGAGCTTTCTTTATCGTATCTCAGGGCAAGCGCGGCGCTTCCTGCGGCTCTCAGGCCGACGGCATTTGACGCCGAGCCCTCTCTTAGGCCGCGCAGGGGGTTCAAGGAAGTCGTCAAAGGGATTCCGTTCTTCCGCGAAGCTTTCTTTGTAGGGGAAGAGGAATACAAGGAGCTCATGGCAATCAACAACGGTGAAAAGAGCGAACGCTATGCCGTGCAGATCGTCAACCAGTATTACGAGGATGGCCAGAATCTCCACAAAGGCGCTCTAATGCAGGTTGAAGCCATGCGTATGCAGTTGCTGTCCAAGGGTGGAAAAATCGAAGTCGGCGACGGCGCAGCCATGTATAGCTATGACTTTGAAATGCCCAGCGCCAACCTCTTCGCCGTGGCACCAGGCTTTGAATGGAGCAATACGGCAACCGCAGAGATCATTAGAGACTTGCGCCGTTGGCGGGAAGACATGCGGAGCGGGCCTGGAAGGACTTTGCCTGGCGCTGTAATAATGAGCACCAAAACTTGGGGCTACATCATGGACAACCAGCCTATTGCTCAGGCAATTTGGGCTGAGCGGGGATTTGCTCCAGGCTCGGAGCTGACGGCCGCGCAAATCAGGGAGTACATTAACCGGAAGCTTGATACCGGAGCAGTTGGTTACAGGCCGCTTGAATTCATCGTTGTAGATAACGGCTACTACCCGCACCTTGATTCTGTGTTCGTGCCGTATTTCGAGGACAATAAAGTCGCATTCATCCCCGGTAACATTCCGCTCGGCAAGACGTTTTGGAGCGACACGCCGGAGTACGACGCCGGAGGTAGCAGCCTGAATACCGGAAAATTCACCATGTCGCGCACGGCTGAGTATGGCATTACCATTTGTCAGAGCCTGCCTGACCTGCCACCCATGAACATCAGGACGTGGTTGTCGATGATAGCCATGCCGTCGTTCCCGCAGGTGGACAAGTGCGGGCTTGCGATAGTAGCGTAGGTGTCCTATGGTCAGATGCAAAGTGCTCTGGGGGCGAATAGGCCCCCATCAACAGAACGACATAATCGAACTTAGCGAAACCAATGCAGACCGCCTCCTGAAAATGGGGGCGGTTATTATTTTGGAGACGATAACACCCGCGCTGAGCCTTACGCCGCCAGAACCTCCCAGTGATTCAGATGGACAACCAAAGCCTGAAAACGCGCTGACTCTTGAGCATGTACGGATATTGATACAACTAGCTGAACAGGCTGCGGCTAAAGAGAGCTCCGAGGCTGGGCAGGAAACCGAAGAAGAGAGCAAAACTGGCTCTGATGAGGAATCTGAGCCTGAACCCAATCCCGAAGAGGTAGAAACCTCTGAGTCAGAGCAGGAAGAAACGCCAGAACCTAAACCGGCTACGCGTCGCACAACCCGCAAAGCGAAAGAGGTGGAGTAACTAATGGCGCAGCCGTGGGTCACGTGGACAAATCAAGAGTGGCTAAATAACGCAAAAGACTACCATTCCGCGCGGCTCTCGGCTGACGCATGGGTCGCGCTTGGTGAAGCCAGACAATTGCAAGCCCTGACCTCTGCACGTACTTTTCTCGCCCAATGGTCAGGACATAAAAATTTCCCACTCGCTGTGTATGAGCAGGCGCTCTGGCTGACAACTGAAGACGGAACTAACTCTATCAGCGATTTTTCATCCGTGTCTGTTGGTACCAGCTCGGTGAGTGTTAGTTATGGGCGGTCACGCAAAGACGGCGGTCCTCCTGTGTGGATGTGTCCTATCGCGTGGGCGCTGCTTAAACCAAGCGGCGGCTGGGATGCGGGGAGAGTGGTCTGATGGCCGGTATTGTCGATATGTTTTGCAAGCAGTCGGCGCAATGGCGGCGCAAAATTCCAGGCAGTGAAGACAAATTTGGTGAGCCTCAATACGGAGAGCCTGTAGCTATCAAATGTCGTGCAGTGAAGTCTAAAAAGCTTCACCGCACTGCTATTGGCGATGTAATACCTACCTCATGGAATCTGCTTTGCATTGATCCTGTCGAGGTCGGTGACATTGTAACCGTAGACGGCGAAGAGCTGACCATCGTTGACATTGGGCTTACCGAACTGGTCTGGATATCAGGGAAAGTTCTTGGGAGGTTTTGCCATGCCTAAAAAAACCGGTATAACGATTACCAGCGAATTTAATGGCGACGATATCAAGAAACACATGGAAGGCGCTATTAAACAGGCGCTTTGGGTACAAGGTCAAGCCTTAATAGCCGAAGCGCAGAGGCGCAAGCTTGTTCCGCTCGACACTGGTACGCTGCGGCGGTCGGCTGTTGTAACGCTGAACGAATTACCGTTAATGTCGCAAGTGCATGGTATGGCTGAAGCATCAGACGGAAACAACCCCGTGGTAGTTGACGATCCCAAGAAGCACAGTGGGCCAGTCAATGACGTTTATGTTTCGTACAACACGCCATACGCCGCAACGCTCCATGAAAATCTCAACGTGGTTCATAAACCTGAATGGGAGCCGCGAGACTGGCGCAGGACTGCCAGCGGCAAGATCGTTCCCAAACCAGCAGAGGGCGAGCCTAAATGGATTGAGAAAGCCAACGCCTCAATCCTCTCAAAGCTTGCGGCGATAGCGGCCAGCGCTATAAGGAAATACCTGCCATGACGCCTATTGAATCTTTAGCGGCGGCGCTTGATACCGTTGGAATAACCCCGCTCTACTTGATGGAAGGCGCGCCGGACGCTGAGAACACGGCGATATCTCTGACGCCTTATATGGGCGCGCCGATAAGCGCAGACCAGGCGCTTATTGGCGATGAACAGAGCGTTCAGGCATACATTCGCGGCGATAGATACGCGGAAGGCTACGAATTGGCTTGGAAAGCCTACAGAGCCGTATGCGCCCTGATGGAGCAGCAGGAGTCCTTTGAGGATTACCGCATTGCCGGCGTGATGCAATCCCCTACCTACATAGGCAGGGATGAAAAACGCAGATATTTACTAAGTTTTAATTTCAGAATGAGGAGGTTTTAAAATTGGCTGGTGATGTAAGGAATATAAAACTTGGCAGTGCATGGGTTGCTGTCTTAACGCACGGCGGTAAATTCCGCGTACTTGGTTTTTCACAAGACGGCCCTAATTTAGCATATAGCGCCACAACTGAAGGTGTAGACGTAGATCAGCTCACGATGTCTATATTGAACCGGATAACTGACGAAGAAGTCAGTTTCACATTCCCCGCAGTGGAAATAACTACGGAAAATCTTACGTTAGCCTTTCCTGCGGCTAGCGTGAGCGGCAAGCGTGTGACCGTATATCCTGCTGGCTCCGTTAATATCGCTGACAAAATAGCGGCGATACTCATCCATCCTGTTTACAAAGGCGCTCCGGCAGGCAGTGAAATAGACTTATCTGACCCGTCATATGACAGTTCGGAAGACATTTTGTTATTCGGTACTCCGTCATCGGAATTCGATATAACTTTTGCGCGTGATGGCATTTGGAAGGTCACGCTTGGTTTCGACGGAGTAGCCAGCGCAATCGGCGCATTGCTGGATTGGGGTGACCCGTTCCTGCAAGATTTAACATTTACCCCAACGGACATGACGGGCGCTATCGGCGCAGAAGTAACACAAACCCTTACGGCTTCTGGCGGCACGGCTCCTTATACGTTCTCTGTCGCGCCCTTCCCTGGCTGGAATGTCGATGGTGACGAACTTAAATTTACGAGCGATACGCCGGGCGAGTATAAGACACTTGTTTATGCGATGGATGGCGAGCGGAAGTATTCTCCTGCGCTTATCACCGCGACTATTTCTTAATTCGAGGTGTAAAACATGAGTAATTTTTTTGATGCTGATGAATTGGGACTAGCGGAATTAAAGCTTAATGGCAAAACTCATAGCTTTCGCCCCGCCACAATAGCTGACGAGCGGGAGTACCTGCCAACCATCCAAAAGCGCTTCGATAAGGCCAAAGGTCAGGGCGAGCGTGACAGTATAAGAATAGAAGTCATACGCAAGTACATACCAGAATTATCAGAAGATGAGTTGCGTACCGTATCGCCGTATGTACTTGTTAACATCTATTATTTCGCAATCCATGGTATAAAACTTCCCAAAGAAAAAAACTAACCGCCCCCGCCTCCTCCGCCACTGATGGAGACGGGGGTAAAATCGAGGCGTCTTACCTTATTGCCAAAGCCGCATATGAATTTGGCTGGACGCTACCACAAATCTTTGCCATGACCAGAATTGAGCTTCGCGCCATGCTCAAACATTTGCCAAGACTTAAACTTGAATCCGCAACATATACAGCCTTAGCATTTAACGACCCGCAAAAATTAAACGAATCCTTGCAAGAGATACGCGACAAAGATTTATCCCCGCGTGAAAGATGGGCGCAGGGTATTGCCGCATTAAAAGGGGGTGGTAAACGATGAGCCTTGAAGCCGGTCAGATATATACAAAGTTGACGATGGACAGCAGGCCGTTTGAAGAATCTATAAAAAACTCAGTCGGTTCCGTTGATAAACTGAAAGATGCCATAACCGCAAAAAACGAAGCCCTTGAAGAAACCATGAAAAGCTCAATCCAGTCGGTTGAAGACTTGAGAGAGGCCATAGAAGCTAAAAATGAAGCTATTAAAAGCTCCAATGAGGCCATGGAGAACCTAACTGGCATGACTGGTGCGTCAAATCGGGAGCTTGTGGCTCTTACGCAGGTTGCAAGGCAATTCGGCGTTACCTTCCCCAACTCTATGACTCAGGCCACCAATTCAATCGGCGGCTTAAACAATGCTATAGGTCAGGCGATAAACCTACAAAGAACACTTAACAGCTTGAAAATGCTAACTCCAAAAGGAATGGCCATGACCCTGCTGTCTGGAACTGTGGCCTTCGCATCAAGGATTATATCTGACGCAGAAGAGCGCGGAGAGGCTTTACTCAATGAGGCCGAGCGTAAATACGATGCCTTTTTCCTTGCAATGGAGTACGCGCAGCGCGGCCAGCTGGCCAACCTTGAGCAGTTCAACGAAGCGCAGCAAAGAGCCTTGCAACTCACATATGAGCGGGCGCGTGCCGAAGAAGCCGTCAGGAAAGAAACTGAAAAACATATCGCCGCATCGGCAAGAGCTGTAGCGAGCGCGCGGGATTTAATTGACCTGGTAAACACTCCCCCAACCAACTCGCTGATGCACATTGTAAATCTCAGGGCGCTTGAAGATGCTGAGGCCGAGCTTTCCAAGATGCTGGAACATGCGGCAAGTCTTGATCATAGCGTCAAAGAGAACGCTGACAGCTGGCGATATCTCTTCAACACCTTGCAGGAAGTCCAGGGAAAGCTGAGAGATTTAGCTGACATAGACGTTTACGCCCCGCGAACTATTGATTTCTCCGACTACACAAACAACCTCGACTCCTTTAAGCGCGAGATACAAGACCAATTATCTTCGGCTGTTGAAAACGGCATGAACCCGCAGAGGGCCTATGAGGTTTTCAGTGCGGAGATGAATAAAAAAATCGGCTCGATATCGCGGAGTATGAGAGAAACACTCGGCGGAGCCTGGGCCGCGTCATGGGAGGATTCCGCAAGGCGCAGTTTTGGGCTGGACGAAACGAGCCGAGAACTGAGGCGTTTCCGACAGGAGACTGAAAGAGCGGCGCACGAAATCCAGAGGTACCAGGAATTTCTCAGGCAAACCGGTAATACGTCAGATTTTGCAAGGCAACAGCTTGGTAGGATGACAGAAGAATTTACACGTCAGCGCTTTGCGCAGCTCGACCCTATTCAGCGGCAAAAAGTCATTGACGAACTTGAAAGGCTTGGGCAAACCGCTGGAGGCCAGTACGCCCGTGCCCTTGCCGAACAACTCAAAGGCGGCACAAGAGACGCGATTGAAGATGCTCAGGCCGCTATTAGGTCAATAAGCACAGAGGATTTTGAAAACGCTTTCGTCAGGGCTATCAACAGAGCGACAAGGCAGGATGCGCCGCTCGTAGACCCTGAATCTTTGCGCGGGCTTCGGGAGCTGGAAATTGAAATCGACGGAGCCATGCGCCGGATAAGCGGACGCGAGGCCCGTATGCTCAACGAAGGCGGGCGAAATGCTGAGAGGGTAATGGACTCGCTCAGGACGCGCTTTAAGTACGAGGATCGAGCCGCTGAGCAAATCGCTGAAAAACAGCGGGCGCGTTGGCGGGAAGAAAACGAATGGCGTAAACGCGCCGGGCTTGAACTTGTAGGCCCAAGCGAATACTGGCCTGATGAAGAGTTGCCGCCGGATGTAGCTATTAGCCTACTGTCATCGCTCTTACCAGCAGCTAAAGAAATTGGAGCAGAGGCGTGGGAGCAATTCAACTACAGCTTTTCACAGGCGGCAATGAATATTGAACCTCCGACAATGCCCGTGCCTCAAATTGACATAGACGCCTTCGGGCGCGGAGTCGTAGATCAAATGAACACGATTGCGCCGTCTGTATCGGCCAGTATTACGTCGATGTTCAGCGGCATAAGTTTTCAGCTTGAACCACTTGGCAAAGAGGCTGGGCAGGCTTTCGCCGAGGGAATTCGCAGAGGCTTCAACCCAAGCGGGTTAGCCAGTGATATTTACGATGTGCTGATGCGGCGATTCAGGAGCGAAATCGCGGCGGCGGGAGGCGGTTAAATGCCAACCCTGAAAATTAACGATACGACGATCAATTTTACTGTCCGTGGCTCGTATAAAGTTGAAATCAATCCCGAAAACGGCGCACGGCAATGGCGCATGGAGATTTTTGCAGGCCCCAATGCGGTGAAGCCTGCGCAGTATCATGAGCTAATCCCACTGCTTTTGTCGTCGTCGCTGGCGTTTACGGACGAAGAGGGCATTGCGCGGCAGGTTGAAATTTCGGACATGATTCACGTCACGGGTGTACTGCAAGGCTTCCCGATACTCTCTGTCGCTATCGCCGAGCCACACTTCGACGCCACCAGCGACGACGATATTGAGATCACGGGAACGCTTATGTTTATGAGTGGAATTGAGGTCATCAATATCAATTTCACTACAACGCTGGCGAATTTTAATACCACTGACGGATTTATTGGTCAATTTGGGCGCTCGCTTACAGGGCACCTTGTTCAAACTGGCGGCGTGGCGAGTTACGGGATTTGGAGTTTTACCATTCCGAACTGGCGCAATCCCATGCCGCGGGTCGGCTCTTGGATTTGGTTCAGCGTGGAATACACTGATAAAACTGGCATACCGGTACAGGTATTCGGCTCTGGTAGACCTACAACGCCGCCGCGCCTGGCTGGGGACACGTTGAGCATTACGCTGGAAGAGGCTTTGTGATGAGAATAGAACTATCAAAGACAATCCGCTGGTATGCGACGTTTAACGATGACGGGAGTGCCACAGCTACACTGGTTTATGCGGACTTTATCCCTGCATCACGCTGGGTTGAGCTTGTCGATCACGACAACAACATAATATTCATGGGGCTGGTATCGCTCATAACACTTGTTGAGGTAGGCGTCGGCTTTCAAATCGACCTCGAAGACCCGCTGAGTGCTGGCGCTTTGGATGGGATTGTGTGGCAGGGTATGCCGCAAGACTTCCCAGAGGGCAGCACGAAGCGTGAAATCGACGCATGGAGTTTGGCGCACGGAGTACGATACCACTATACAAGCGGCGGTGTGTATGTAAATTCGGCGAGTAGCAGCGGTGGAGCAGCGCATACGGTACATGACTTTGAGGTGCTTGGGCGCGTAACCAGATTCGGCGTTAACAGAGACGGATACTTCAACCGCATCGTTGTGACTGGCAGAGCGGCGAAAGATATTTTCGCAGAGCCGGAAACCGTGACGCTGAGCTATGAAGGCATCACGGTTACTGAAACGCGTCAGGGGAATAGATTGATTGCCCGCCATGTTGTAGAGGGCGACAGCGAATCTAATGAAACATGGCAATGGGATACGCGGAACGTTTGCACCAGGTACACAAACGAAGAAACATTTCCGTCCAGGTATAAGCATTGGATTGGCACGTTTAGAGACCGGACACGGACATTACGCACGGCCATTGTCAACGATGATGATATCTCAGAGTACACGATACATCAGGAAGTAATTCAGGAAGCATGGCGGCCCGTAGTTACTGGCACGCAAAGCTATATTGATGCGCTTGAACCCGTGCGTGAGGAAGTGACCGACATAACTCGAAGCGCTGACGGCTCTGGAACAAAATCTGTCCATGTTCGCGAAATAGCCCGCAACAGGTATACCGGCACCATGACGCGCACCATTGACGGCGAAGAGGTGACGATCACCTTCCCGCTTTTTCCATTTTACGAGATGTTAGACTATTCCGGCGAACGAACAATTTACAGGCGTGTAAACGACCGCCCGTACAGCTTTACCATGAAAAGCGAGGCTCGGCTGATGGCTCTATCTGACACCGAAACAGGCGTCGGCTTATCCAGGGCCGGTTCGGCATTTGGATATTCCGAGCCGGAGCAGCCGGAGATGGAAGAGGCTATACAAACTATCTCAGCCGAGGTTGAGCATTACGAAGAATGGAACCAGAACATCGGCGTCTTTGAGCGCAGAGAAAGCCTGCCGCACATTGATATCCCTGAATGGATTGGAACTAACGAAGCGCTGCATAGCTGGCTCCATCAGCGGGCGGTGCAATTCGCGCGAAGTTTGCGGGCGCGGAATGATTTTCGAGATGAAATTGTTTTAACTCTGCCATGGTCGTACAGGTCACGCGAAATCGCGGAGCGGGTTTGGAACAACGGCACATGGGAGGTATCCGCGATGCAATACACTTACGACAGAAACACCATGCAGGTGGTTATCACCGGAGCACGCCCGTCCACACAGACTTTACCGAGACGGAGCCAGCTTAGCCCAGCCGCTATGTTGATAGGCACTATGCGCAAGCTGGACGAGAATCAGGACAACATACAAAGCGGGCGAGTAATTCGTCCTATATCGTCGAGTAAGGCGCTTGTGGAGTCCGGCGGCAGACGGTACGAGGTAGCTAATCCAGTTCGCGGCCCCCTATGGGCTGGGGATGGAATAACACTATACAGAACGACCGGCAACCCGCCGCGACCGCATGGGGGTGTATTATGAGCTGGTATGCGCTAACTCAAGCAACTGAGAATAAAATTAGCGGGGGCGGCAGTGTATCGCAAGTGCCAGTAATCCCGCCAGAAAGAGACTTTGAGCTGCGCGTAGAGCGCGGGATAATCGTTGAGACTGGAGAGTCGTCGGGGCGCTTTAAGGCTGGGACTGAATTGACGGTACGAGCAGGCGACCCACCTTCCGGCACAAATCGCTTTGACGTGTGGCTGGAATCCTTGGAACCTGACTTTACAGAAGAGCGTGTGAGCCTTTACGCCGCAGACCCAAGTGCGCCAACAACCGGCTACATAATGCCGGAATACGATATCCGTCTTGAGGCTACGTTCAATTTTGTGAACGAACCCCCCGTGCGCTCCACACTGACCGTTATTAACGGTACTGGCAGCGGCTCGTTTGTTACCGGACAGACAATAATTGTCCGGGCGAACAACCCACCGGACGACAATCACAGGTTTGACTGCTGGACAGGCGACAGTGGGATTTTAGATAACCCTGACGCGATACGCACGCTAGGTACTATGCCGGGGCGTGACGTAACTGTGGAGGCAACGTACAAACGGATTCCTTTTGACCCCCCCGGTGACGGAAGCGGTAACTGGGAGCCGCAGACTTTAGTTTCCGGCATAATTCCGTGGGCCCATTCGAATTTCATCGAAGACCAGCCGGTTGATGGTAGAGTCCCCACTTTCAAACGCTGGAAGCTTGGCGTCTTGCATTGGCCAGCTGTTATGTCGCATGTCCGTATTGACAGCCGGTCGATGTCGGAGACGAGAAGCGGTGCTTTTCAAATAGTAATAGCCTCTTCGCGTAGCGATATGGGGGCTGTGATCCCTGCGGCAATGGGGGCTAACAGGCATGGAATGCTTGGCAGTTCTTCTCTAGACACCGTTGTGACGCACTTTATTGAGACGAATTGGTTTAACGGCGACATCGATCTTACTACCCGATTACCAGCTTCTTGGGATTCCTGGCAACCCCTCATGGGGCCTAGTAATATGCTTGGCGTCATAAATGGGATTATACATTTTACCGGCAGGCTTATTGCCAGAAACGCTGTTCTTAGAACAGTTGATAGGCCATTGGCATTACAAAACGTAGGCGCGGGCATAGGTGATATAGCATATCTTACTGAGCGGCTTGCTGTGAAGCGCGATGGGTCTGTGCATGCGATTCATTTTGAACGGCCTAACGACGCCCTCATTAGCAGCGCCAGGCGCGTAGTGTCCTTGTCGCCCATAGGCGCCAGGCAATACAAGCAGGTTCGCGGCTGGTTGGCAATAGGCGAAGACGACCGCCTGTACAGCAGATTTTGGGGGCATGGGCTCGATGTGCCATATGTGGAAACTATTCTCCTGGGTGGATCAATTGATAGGATATATGGTTACGACGATTATATGCTTGTTGAAGACCTCGCGAATGTGGAGTTTTCAAGCCTAGTAGACAACGGCCCTGGTGCTATAGATGTGGACGGTACGCTATGGGTTTGCGGAAATCTTGGCGTTGATTTAGGAACTGAGGTAATACGCCGCACATTTACCTCGGATTCATGGACTGAGTTCGAGGTGCCAAGGTCAACCGATAACCGTTTTATCAAGCGCCTGGAAAACGTAAAAAAAGCTCTGTTTAGCGTTATATATTCCGGCGCTCGCCTCATATCAGCACCTAATGATATAGACTGGACTTTCCATCCCTATCGGGTATTTGGAATCGCTCACATTCCTGGGGTTGTTAGTGGCAGCTATCCAAGCCAACTAGTTGCACTGATGAATGACGCCACGTTAAAAGTGACTGGCGGGGACATTAACTTGGGTGCACAGCACACCAGCATCACATATTTCGACAGCGAGATGGACAATATCACCATCACGCAACCCATAGATCGCTTTCTTCACACCTATACGCTTTTTGGAAACGAGCCTGGTAAACATTTGGTTTTTACACACCAAGAAGACAGGGGGCGGGTTAGTGTTCCTAACACAGATCGTACCACGATACGGATTCGGGAATCTACAATCGTCGGTAACTATGCATTCGATTTCGTCGACTGCCCACTTGGGCCTGACACTCTAGCCGTTGATATTTTTATCGCGCGCGGACTGCTATTTGCTACCGTTGGCGTGAAGAAGGAGGAGGACTAAAATCATGCAAAACCAAATACATTATCGCAACGATACAGGCTTAATATTGAGAGGTCGAGGGGGCAGAGAAATCCGCCCCCTCGAATCTTTTTGGACGCCGGACTATGAAGACCCTGCGCTTGAGTTGACTATCCTCGAAGACAACACGCCGCCGATCGTGCGAGCGTCTTCGGAGGTAAGCGTCACGGCAACGCCGCAGCAGGTGTTGATTCCGTCGCCACAGAGAGCGGCGGCGCTTATCGAAATAACAGTACAGGCCGTTACGGACGGCGCGCGCATTGAGGTTGGATTCAACCGCGAAGCTGACCCAACCGCTCCTGTGGACGCAATAACGCGCTATTGCGAGCGGGTTGACACTCGCAGGGCGTATTGCTTGTGGTTGTCCGGCACTGGAACGGCAAGGGTTATATTCAAGGAGGTGCTCAATACATGAACAATCCCCACGAACTGCCGGGCTTTGCGCCGGAGAATAGAGGCGGCGGGGGTGGTGGTAGTGGAACGCCAGGCCCTATGGGGCCGCCTGGCCCTCAGGGTACTCAAGGGCCGCAGGGCATTCAAGGCGCAATAGGCCCTCAAGGGCCGCAAGGGTTACAGGGCACAGCAGGAGAACAAGGCCCGCCTGGAGCAACGGGGCCTACGGGCGCACAGGGGCCGCAGGGCTTGCAGGGGGCGCAAGGAGAGGCGTCTATTGCCAATATCAACGCTCGCGGCGCTTGGGACGCCGTTACAACGTACAGTATCAATGATTTAGTGGTAGCGCCTCCTGATGGACATGCCTTTATCTCGACTATCGACAATAATACCAATCAACCGCCCTCAACATCGCCCGCGGCATGGGCTAAATTTGTGGCAGCAGGAGCGCCTGGAGAGCAGGGCGTACAAGGCTCGCAGGGTGCAGTAGGAGCCACTGGCCCCCAAGGAATGCCGGGCGAAGCTGGGCCGCAGGGCGCTCAGGGAGCGCAAGGAGCGGCGGGGGCAATTGGCCCTCAGGGGGCGCCCGGCATTCAAGGGCCTGCTGGCGCGCAGGGGATACCAGGGCCAACTGGGCCACAAGGCCCGCCTGGAACTCTTGCCGACCTTCCAGATAACCTCGTTTCCTCCCCTGAAAAAACAACGCTGTACACGCACGAATGCACGTGGCCCGAGTATCAGGCGCTGGAAGAAAAGGCTGCGACAGACCCAGTTTTCGGGGCGATCCATGACCTGACTCTGTACAGCGTGGACGGCGATCCCGCAGATGTAGGGGTCGAGGTTGGCTCAGTATCTCAACCGCAGTGGGATTCTCGCACGTTCGCATTTAACGGCCCTACGTTTAGCGGCGAGGTCAATGCGCTGTCTGTTAAATTGACTCCCGCCATTACGCTTGTTTCCTTCTGGGGCTTCGCGCTGCAAAACGCTACTGGCACGACTGGGCAGAGCTATACGATATTGTCTCCGGCCACCTATCCGCTGTTGGATAGATTTATAGGGCAGGTCGACCAGATGGCCTACGGATACAACGCGAATATAGGCAGTTTCTCGTATTCGCCTATCAGAATAACGGCCACGCAGGGGTTTGAGATTGTTACCGCGCCAAACATCGCAGTTGGCACACGGTTTTCGTTCCAGTTTGTATTGATGCTGGCAGAATAGGGGGTGGAGATATGTCCACACGACACGGAAGCAAGTTGATAGCAACAATAGGCGGTAGTATCGAGATAGATTGGATACGGCCATTCAGGCCAACCGGCCTCAGCCCTGTTAATGGCTCAATAGACGTGCCAACCATGACCAGGCTTGTAGCGACGCCTTATGCGCATCCCTCACAAGTGCCCATTAACGGCTCGCACTGGCAAATTGCCACGGATGAGGATTTTACAAATTTGGTTTTTGACCAGCGAGTGGCGCAGGCCGCGGACAGTATTGTTATAAGCACAGACCCGCTAGATCAGCCGTGGCTGAGTGTTAATACAAAATATTACTGGCGTATGCGGTATTTCGACGTGCGCGACAATGACAGCAAATGGAGTGAGCCGCTAAGCTTTACAACTTATGTGGCAACGACGGTCGCGAGCATTCTTCAGCCGACATTTATTACTCCGGTCAATCAGGGGACAATACCGTATGCTGGGCTGTTTGTTAAACTGTCGCCGCCTCAGACTATCGGCAACGTTAACGTCGATTCAGCCGACCTGCAGGTATCGTTGACGCCGAATTTTAACCCGTCGGATATTCTGCTGGACATATCTGATAACGCGAGCCCGATATTTTTTACAGCGGAAACCGACCTTCGGACAGCGCCAAACCGGTTGTATATGCGGGCGCGGCAAAAAGACACAGTAACCGGCCTTACCTCTGCTTGGACAGCTACGCAAGTTGTGTTTGTACAGCGGGCTTTTGGCGACTCAGTTATCGGCGTGGCCATTCATATTTCTGGCACGCAGTCGTTTGTCACGCACATTGATAGATACGGGACGCCGATACCAATACCAGCCGATTATTTTGACAATCACCCGATATGGGGCGGCATGGTTACGGATATAATGCAAATCCATAACGCTGGAACCTTGGCAGGGCTAAGTCAAAATGTTCGAATACCAAAGTTTTACTGCACAGCCAAAACTATCGAGCATCCAGAATCAATAGAGCATCGAATCTGGCTGTCTCCGTTTAAGGTAGATGATAATTGGTACCCGCATCCGGCGTTTATCACTAACCCAAATGGGTTTCTGTATTCTTTCCGGTTTTTGGGACAGCTATTGCAGACTCATACCGCGTCACACGCTGATTTAACTAACCTAACTGTCTCTGCGGCCAGCTTGAATCAAAATAACATAGCGGCTTGGATTACGCAGCGAAACAACGCGCGCGCAGTCGTTGGGCCAGGCATGAATCTCACCAACATTCACACGGAAAACGCTGTTCGCCTTTTGCGGCTGGTCGAGCGAGGGCAGATTGACGATAATTTAATCATCAACGCCCCCCTATATCGCGGAATCGACGTGAGCGGCGGGGGTGGGATTAATAGCCTTCGCGTGTTGGGCCTTGATTTAGTTGGCGGTGCTCAAAGTCCAGATGGTATCAGATTGCGCTTATCAAGCCCTGTGAACCCTGAAGAGCCAACATTTATAGAGTATCCGATAATAAATCCTCCATCCGGTGGATTTGTTGCTAATATTCTCAAAATGGCGCACGGCTACGATGAAAACCTTATGGCACATCGGGAGTTGTACTGCATACCGTCAGAGTTTGAAGCACGAAGCGGTATTCATCCTCCATTGTGGGTTTCGGTTTCAGCGCCCGCGGCACTTTCCACGCAGCCGAACGGTGCTTTATACCGGATCAGCAACAACGTAGGTTTGCAATCGCGTGGCATTATGCCAACGATCGAGCGAGACACTGGCGGAACGGGCACAATGCGCAGTGTTTTTAGGTTGTAGGAGGCTGCCATGAGACACGACGATCCCTACGCCCCGCCGCTCGGCGCAGAACGCCGTGGACGCGAGGCGGCCATTGTGCGGGAAATTGGGAGCAAATGCCCAAAGTGCGGGAATAAGTATCGGCGTGACGGCTGATGTCTGGTATGTGTGGGCTGCGGGTACAGCCCGAGTGAGTGATTAGCGAGGCGGGCGAAAGCCCGCTATTTTATTTGAGAAAAAGGAGAGAGTTGTATGAAATACCGAAAAAAACCTGTCATAATCGAGGCTAAACAGTGGTTTAAACATGGCGATAACGATAGCGTTAAAATGCATAATATTGAGCTTGACGCGGCTATGAGATCGTGTAAACACTGCGCAAGCACGATACATCATCATGGATTAATTGATACTCTTGAGGGGTGTCACATTGTCTGTCCCGGTGACTTTATTATTACTGGCGTCAAAGGCGAAAAATACCCCTGCAAGCCTGATATTTTTGAAGCGACGTATGAGCAAGTAGATGACTAGCGGGCAAAAGTCCGCTATTTTGTTGACTGGAAGGAGAAAACCAATGAGAGACAGATTTTTGCAGGTTAAAAAACTTGTAATTGAGGCTGTGTTATGGGCTGAGAGCGAGCTGAGAAACAGGACGGGCGCGGAGAAAAAGCAGGCGGTAATGCAGAAGGTGCTTGATACGCTTGGCTCAATGCTCCCGTGGTACGTGAGATGGGCGACTACATTTGTGTCGGTGGACATGATAAGCAGCATCATAGACGCGGCTGTGCGAAGCCTGAACTTTATGAGTGGATGGAATTTCGGCGGAACTGAGCTATCTGAGGATGATATCTGTAAGCTTGCGATGGTTATAGACACACCCCTGCCTGTTGTTATCGGCGTATGCCACGGCCAGCCGATACAAGAGTGCATAAACACGCTGTACGACGAGCACGGAGTCTGCCCAACGCCATATCCAACGGCTGATGAGATTATCATGCCGCCTACATACCAGCAGGATACCCAGTTATCCCGCAACCTCCTGCGGAGCGAAATAACCTGCCGCTGCGGGTGCGGCTTTGACGCGATACAGCCGGAGGCGGTGGTATTGTTTCAGGCGATACGGGACTACATCGGGCGCCCCATACGCATTACCAGCGGGTGCCGATGCCCCGACCACAACACAAGAGTCGGCGGCGCGGCAAGGAGCTACCACATGCAGGGAGCGGCGCTGGACATGCAGGTCAGCGGCCTGTCTGCGCGTCAGTTCGGCGCGTTGATACGCGAGGCGCACAGGGTATGCCCGATAGTTGTCAGACATTTGAGATTTTGCTATCTGATGGCCACCGCCGTGCATATTGATACCGGCAGGGCTCGCAATGACGTCTGGGGGTGGTGAACTTGAGCAGTTTTGAGCTTATACAATCAAAGCTAGATACGCTTGGCAGCTCTATGGAGCGCGGCCTTGAGCTTACCCGCCAGACGTTGGAAGAAATGAAGAGCCTGAATCAAACGTCCATGATCAGGATACAGCAGGTCGATAAAGAGCTCGACAAAATAAATGACAGGCTTGATAAAAATGACGAAATACATGACAGGCTTTTTTCGCGGCTCAGAGCGGTGGAGGCTGGACTGGAGCAGGCGAGCAGTATATCTTCGGCTGAGTTTGACAAACAAGCCTCAAAATGGTTTAACAAAAAAGTAGCTGAGCGTGTATGTTGGGGTTTTGGAATTATCGCGGCTGTGCTGGCAACGATATGGCTTGAGGGGTTTTTGAGGCATTAAAATTTTACAGGGGAGGGCTTAGGCTCTCCCCTGTTTCTTATTTCTTCTGTCTTGTGCCTTTGAAGGTCTCCGCATACCTGTCGAGGTCTTGCTTTAAAACAAACTTCCCGCGTATCACGGGGATTTTACCAGCATTAACCTGTTTACTCACAAGTTGGCGGGTCAACCCTAAGTATTCCGCTGCTTCAGGGATTGTAAAAACTTCGCGCTCAACCAATTCGCGCAAGGCCTCAAGCGTCATTTTCGCCATGCTATTAACGCCGAAAGCATCAAAATACCAAATAATATACCAGTGGTCAGCGTTTCCAATGCCTCTAGGTTCCAATCAAGTCTTAACAGCCCTCTAATCAACAGTGTCGTAGCCATAATATAAAAAGCCTTTTTCATAGCCTCGGGGTATGTTATTATTTTTCGGAAGAGGGGGAAGTTTCCCTCCCCCTGTTACTACCGCCGCTTTTTCCGTCTCCTCGGTTTTTGCGGCTTTGCCTTCTTGGGCTTGATTGACTTGATCGCTACTAGCGTTGCTGCCGTGATGGTCGCGGTGTTTGCCAGTAGGGCCATTAATCTTTCAAGTATCTCAAGAAGGCTTCTTTCTTCCGAACTCACCCCTATCACCTCCTTTACGCTTATAATTATATATTAATGGTTGCTTTTTGTCAACCATTAATCGACAAAAAAAGAGGAGAGCCGAAGCCCTCCTTGGTTATATCTTAGTGCCATCTGGAAATTCGAACGCAGTGGTATAAGTCGCACCAAGTGCTAACGCGATAGCCTTCATTTCGTTTGTAGAAAACGTATCTCTTTTGATCTTTTGGTTAAAATTTGAAGGCGTCATACCTATTGATCGCGCTAAAGCCGCTTGACTCAACCCTTTATAAGCTATCGCCATATTGATTTTTTGCTCCGTTGTCATTTAATTACTCCCCCTTCTTCTGTAATTATACATTTCATAGAAACAACGTCAAGCAAATAATAAATAAAAATAACTATTTTATAAAAAATATTTACTTTTTGATTGATAATATACTTGACATCATTAAGTATTTGCTTTATAGTATCTATAACAAGACAAAACAACCAAATAAGTCCGAGAGCGTGAAAGAGCGAAAAAGGTAGCCGAATACGCGAAGACCGGGGAAACAAAACAAAAATCTAAGGGGGAAAACACAAATGACAAACTGCACAATCTGCAACGAAAAGATCAAAGGCAAAGCGAAGAAATTAGCGGACGGGAATACGATCTGTACTGACTGCTGCACTTACAGTCTGCTGATAGGCCGCTGCGAAGAATGCGAGAAAGACTTCCACATCAACAACCTGCAGAGAACCGAGGACGGTATTTACTGCGTAGGCTGCATTGAGAAGATCACGAAAAAAGACATTAAAGACGGATACGAAGACCTGAAGACTTGGGCGGAATGGTTGGAGTGTTGCGAAGAAGACGAAACACCAGAAGAGGCCACACAAGAGTGTTGGCTGAAATGGCACGAAGATATCTGGGAAGACAAGTCTGAAAGAGACCCGCGCAAGCAGGCGCTACGAAAAATACTGGCTGACGAGATGAAGAAAGCGGCTTAGGGTTGCACCCCTAAACCGCCGCAAAACGCCACAGGAGAACAATCCAGAGGCATGGAAATTATAACATGCCTCTTTTTAATGTTAAGAGGTCTTTTTTATGTGTGCTCTCTTGACATATGGGTACCCGATAAATATAATACGGATATCCAATAAAAAGAGAGGTTAAAAATGTCACCGAAAACAGGCAGACCGCCAATAGGCGAATCTTCAAAAGACAGAGGCTACAGGATAAGAATGTCAGATGAAGAATTAAAACGGCTCAGTTATTGCAGTGAAATATTGGGGCTTAGTAAAGCCGAAGTAATCAGGCACGGAATTGATAAGATGTACAATGAAGCGCAGGAAAAAGTTAAAAAAGAGAAACCCGAATAACCACGCTCCCGCGAAGAATGTTGGTCATTCGGGTAAGGCAAAGGCAAGCCTTCGCGCATTCAATTATACCATTGACTATATTGCTAATGATATAGCACGTGCGAGGCTTCCTATGGATATTGATAGGAGGTTATTTTTATGGCTACTTGGTCATTACAACATATCATCAACCACCACAA
>Ga0123352_10001219_pt1 | contig 33595 bp, 31 predicted proteins | sample TergutLab28metaG_FD_89700 | JGI IMG/M metagenome (GOLD analysis project Ga0123352, IMG submission 89700) | Labiotermes labralis P1 segment gut microbial communities from Petit-Saut dam, French Guiana - Lab288 P1 | ecosystem: Host-associated > Arthropoda: Insects > Digestive system > Gut ...
AAATATGGGGAAAAGCATGGATTGCCACGCCTCTTCGAGGCTCGCAATGACAATATCCGAGTTATTTCTAATTTCAGTACAAGTCTATTGCGAGGAACACGAAGTGTGACGAAGCAATCCATGTTCTTTGCATTTTATTGATGTTTACATGGATTGCTTCACCCCTTACAGGGTTTCGCAATGACGATTAGGGATATAAAATTTAATTTCGTTACAGTTACAAGCATATGCCATTGTAGGGGAGTAACTGCGTTCGCCCGCTACAATCACGTATCCTGATTAATCAACGAAATAATTTCATGAATTAAGAACATACGCTGATCAAGCTCGGCTATTTTATTTGCACATATAACTAGCTCGTCGCACAAATGCTCTGGAATATGCTCTTGGTATTTATAGCGAGCCTTGTGTTCAAGAGTAGACCAAAAGTTCATAGCCTCTGTACGGATTTGAACCTCAACAACAACATGCTCTATTTTGCCCGAATAAAAAACAGGCACTTCTAAAATAACATGATAACTACGATAACCACTTGGTTTTGGGTTAGAAACATAGTCTTTTTCATCTAAAATATTAACATCTGGCATAGAACGCAAAAGCCCAACCAAATAATGTATATCCCTAGCAAAAGGGCAAATAATACGAACTCCGGCAACATCTTTTAAATGTGTCTTTACGTTTTCGGCAGTAATTTCTAAATTTAGCTTGTAAAGTTTTTGTGCAATGCTTTCGGGCGATTTTATCCGCCCTTTTATGTATTCAATAGGGTTATTTTCTTGAAAACTCTTAAAATCTTCCTGCATTATGTTAAGTTTTGTAAGTAATGTTCGCTGACCCCACTCGTAAATAAGAAGCAAATTTTTAAGTAACGCAAACTCATCTTCGTTAAATCTTACCGACATATGTATACCTCCCGATTATACAGACAGCGATATGGTAAACATCGCTCCGCCACTACTGCTATTTTTAACTATTATATTGCCACCCTGCTGCTCGACTATAGATTTTACAATAGAAAGCCCAATTCCATGAACTCCATCCTCACCTTTATAAAACCTCTCAAAAACTCTATTTATATCTTTAGGTTCAATTCCTCTACCGTCATCTTCTACACAAATTTCAATATGCCTAGCTTTTTTATGGCACGACAAAATAATTTCAGATTTTGCATAACGAATTGCGTTGGAAATTAAATTGTCGACCGCTCTTGACATTAATTCGCTTACACATTTGCATTGTACATTATCTTCACCAAAATCAAACGAAAATTTTATATGGTTTTTATCTGCCATTGCCTCTTGCCTTTTAGCCGAATCTTTTATAAGTGCTATTAAATCTGTTTCAGTTGTCTTGTAAGCCGTAGTAATATTATCAATTTTTGATATATACAGCAAATCCGTTACCAAATCTGCCAGCTTATCTGTTTCTTGCAAAATTGTTTCACTTGCTGCTTTAGGGTCCATTATGCCAAAAGATATTCCCTCGGCATAACATTTTATAGACATTAATGGAGTTCTAAGCTCATGAGAAGCATTTTGAAAAAATGCCTTTTGCTCACTATCATAAGCCGCAAGCTGTCTGGCAGATTTATTTAAAGATATATTTAAGTCCTGAAGCTCTTTTTCGTTAAAATTAAAATCGTTAGGCTTAAAATCACCTTTACCTATATCAAGGGCAAATCTACTTAGTTTTTCTATTGGCTTAGTTAAAGAATTTGCAAGAAAATATGTAACAATAATCGCCATAACTAGCATAATGCCCATTATAACTGTTGTGGTAATCTCAATATCTAAAGACAAAAATCTGACAAGCAAATTAAAAATAATGCCTGTGAGAAAAAATGATGAAATTAAAACTGCACAAAAAGCCCTTAAAATTCTTACACGTATTTTAGTTTTTTTGATTTTCTTGATTTTCATCTAACTCACTGCTCTCTTCACTATTTATTATATGCTCTGTATTTAATAATTCGCCTTCGGTATGAGCTATATGCTCAAATTCTATTCTTCTAAAAATCGCCTTAATACGCATAGTTAAAGCCATTGGACTAAAAGGTTTTATTAAATAATCATCAGAGCCTAAATCTAGCCCCGTAGCGTAATCCAAATCGCTATCTCGCGCAGTTAACATAATAATTGGCACATGGCTAATTTTCCTTAGTTCCTTGCATATAACAAAGCCATTAGAGCCCGGCATCATAACGTCTAAAACCACCAAATCGGCAGGATTTTCATTAAAAGCTGATAGTAGCAAATCGCCTGTTTCAAAATCTTCTACTGTATATCCTGCACTTTCTAAAAATGTTTTAATCGCTAGTCTTATTGTTGTTTCGTCGTCTGCTATATATATTTTTTTAGTATTCTCGGTCATAACAATTCCCCCAAATTTTATCTTACACTTAATTATATCATATCTTCACATTGACTTGCAAATTAAGTTTTGTTATACTTGTAATAGAAATTAATAGATTGGAAGTGTTGAAATGAAAATAAAATCACTTGCTTTGCGACTATTTTGGATTGTTTTCGCAATAGCATTACTGGCAGTTGGGGTTAATATGTTTTTGGGGCCTCATCAAATTGCAGCCGGCGGACTTACAGGGCTTGCTATTATACTAGAATCATGGATTAATGTTGATAGGTCTATCATTGTATATATTGGCAATGGTATAGTTATTGTTTTAACGCTTTTCTTTTTAGGAAAAGAAGTTTTCATAAATACAATAATTGGTGCTGGGTTATTGCCTGTTGCTATAGCTATTGTTCCGCAATATAAGCTAGTTAATGACACTATGCTTTCTATGGTTGTTGGCAGTGTAATTTTTGGCGTTGCAGTCTCTATACTTTATAAAAACAAGGCTTCTAGTGGTGGAACGGCTGTTCCGCCTCTAATCTTGAAAAAATATACAGGGCTAAAACCATCTATCGGGCTTTTTATAACAGATGGGTTTGTAGTTGTACTTAGCTTATTTGTGTTTGATGTTGACTCGTTCTTTTTTGCAATACTTTCAATATTTATTACAATGATTGTTATGAGTTATATAGAAAATGGTTTAAATAAGAAGAAGCGAGTTCATATTATCAGTAAACAGCACGGTGATGCAATTGTAGCCGATGTTATGAAAGAACTTGGCAAAAGCGTAACGGCTATTCCTACAACAGGTTCTTACGATAAGGTAGAACTTCCTATGCTGATGGTTACCTTAGATGCCAGCGATTACAGAAAATTAATAGAAATTGTTGATAGGCACGACAAAGAAGCCTTTTTGGTTACAGATGTTGTGGCCGATGTGCATGGGCGTGGTTTTACAATCATGTAATATTATAAATTTGGGGCGTATTTCCGCGTAAAACGTGAATACGCCCTATTTTTTCTTAGCTGCTCCCCTTGTACCCCAAGTATCATTATTTATTGTAACTATTGCATGAATACGAGTAAATGTTAATGACAGACCATACACAAGAAAGTAAATCGGTGAAAGCAAAAATCTAATTGGCTTGTAAAAAAGATAAAATACATTTTGTATATACATTATAAAAATATAATACAAAATAATATCAACCATGTCTATATAAAGCCCTTTTGTTATTATTGATATAATAAATATAATTACTGCAATAAGCCAAAAATAGGCTTCCGAAAATGCCCAAAACAAATACAGTAATTTTTTGGGAAACATGTTTCTTATAGATATTAAACTGCCAATGTATGCAGAGCGTTGCCATCTTCTTCGTTGCGATTGAAATTTTCGCCATGTATTTGGTGCATCAGTTTCGCAATATGCTGTGTTTTGGTATCGTGTTTTTCCTCCAGCCAATTTAGAAAATCCTGTAATGGCACGGTCGTCCCCTGCTGAAACACATACCTTAAATAAGCAATAATGCATAAAATCTTCTATATTGTTCAAAATAAACTCTCTTTTATGAATACTAAATGCACCGCTACAAACTGTTACATCACCCGTTAAAGATTGTGCCGCACGACCTAATTGAAATGCTCCAAAGTATGAAACAGATTGCATTCTTGTAAGAAAATTTTCGTTCTTATTTAAAATACCAATGTTTCCTACGCATGATGTTGTTTTTTTGTTTTCAAATGGACGCAAAAGCTCTGTTAACGAGTTTGGTAAAATTTCGCTATCAGAATCTAACAAGAAAACATAATCACCGCTTGCACGCTTAAAACCTTCGATTAATACTTCACGTTTGCCACGATTTTCTTCAAAGCGTATAATTTTAAAGCTAGGTGTCCTTTGCAAATCCTGATGAGTTTCGGCAAAAGATTTTGCTACCTCAAATGCTGTAGTATCTTTGCTTCCATCATCTAAAAATAGAATTTCTTGAACTGGATAATCAAGCTCTAAAATGTTCTCAAATATTGATACTACTGATGTAGGATTTTCGTTAAAACAAGTAATAATAATAGATACCTTGTAATCTTTAGTAAGCTCTTTTTTGTACGGCCTATAAATTAACGCAAAAAACGTTTTAAAGAGCAAGAAAATAAGCATCATACCGCCAAGTAAAAACCACTCATGCGACCTCTCGGTAAACTTCCAAATTGCAACAATAAATATTATAACAAATACGAATGAGGCGATTCTTCCAAGAGGAGTAAATGCACGATTTAGCTTTTTAACTTCGTTTTTATCTATCGTAACAGCATCTTGAGTTTTACGATATTTTTTATATAATATTTCTTTCTCTGTGCCTATAGCAGCCATTTTGTTTCCTCCTATTCGCTACAGTCGCCAGTAGCGATAGCCCTGTTGTTCCATCTCATTCAGACTTAATATGCTTCTTACGTCAATTACTATCTTCTCTTTATTTGGAAATTTGCCAAATAGCGATTTTAGTTTTTTCATACACATTTCTTTAAAGGAATCATGTGCTACTGCAAAAACCGCACAATCTAAATCGTGCAAATCTTCTAAATCCACAAGATTTATGCCAAGCTCTTGCTTTGCTTCTTCTTTAGAGGCCTCTGGGTCGCACACAATGGGATTTATTCCATAAATACGCAAATGTTCTATTAAATCCATAACCTTAGAATTGCGAATATCTGGGCAGTTTTCTTTAAAAGTTAAGCCTAAAATTGCAACTTTTGCACTCTTAACAATTTTGTTTGCAAGCACTAACTGCTTGATAATGGCATCGCCAACAAAAGCACTCATTTTTTCGTTAATTCTTCTGCCAGAAAGAATAAGCTGGCTATAATAACCTAATTTCTCGGCCTCATAGATAAAGTAATGCGGGTCTACTCCAATACAGTGTCCCCCAACTAAGCCGGGGTAAAAACCCAATGCGTTCCATTTTGTGTTCATAGCATCTAACACCTCTTGCGTGTTAATGCCCATTTTATCAAACACCATTGCAAGCTCGTTCATAAATGCAATATTTACATCACGCTGTGAGTTTTCTACAACTTTAGAAGCTTCTGCGACCTTTATCGAACTTGCCCTGTGTACACCTGCTTCAATAATTAGCTCATATATTTTTGCAATTTCTTCTAAACTTTCTGCATCAATACCCGAAACAATTTTAACAATATTTTCGAGTCTATTTACCGTATCACCAGGATTAATTCGCTCTGGTGAGTAACCCACCTTAAAATCTTCACCACATTTAAGTCCTGATTCTTTTTCTAATAAATCAATGCAAACATCTTCCGTAACACCCGGATAAACAGTTGATTCATACACAACAATAGAACCTTTTGTAAGATTTTGCCCAACAATACTTGTTGCAGAAATTACATATTCTAAATCTGGGGTGTTATCACTTGCGATTGGCGTTGGCACTGCAACAATTAAAAATTTTGCTTCTTGCAGCCTTGTTCCATCGGAAGTAAAATCTACTGTACAATTTTTAATCGCTTCATCGCCAACCTCTTTTGTTGGGTCTATCCCTTGCTTATATGTTTGTATTTTTTCTTCATTTACATCAAAGCCAATAGTTTCTGCTTTTTTTGAAAAAGCCACTGCCAAAGGCATGCCAACATATCCAAGCCCAATCACTGCAATCTTTTCTTCTCTATTTTTAATTTTTTCATATAAATATTCCATAATCTGCAACCTTCCTTAAATTACTCTGTAGTTATTATTTCACTAGATTAATATAAAATAGGATGTAATTTTTAGCATTTATATGGTATAATAAGATGTACTTAAAAGGAGTGTTTGTTTTGAATTTTTTTACATATGGTGAAACTGAAGTAAACTTTTTAAAGAAAAAAGATAAAAAATTATCTGAAGCTATTGATAAAATTGGGATTATACAACGTGAAGTTGAACCGAATTTATTTTCGGCTCTTATAAATTCGATTATTGGACAACAAATATCAACAAAAGCACATGAAACTATTTGGAATCGTGTAAAAAATGGGCTTGGTAATGTAACTCCACAGTCTATTTTATCGTGTACAGACGAAGAGCTACAAAGTTTTGGAACGTCTTTCAGAAAAGTTTCGTATATTCGTGGAGTTGCAGAAAGAGTTGACGATGGCAGGCTTGATATTGAGGGTTTAAAATTAAAATCAGATGTAGATGTGTGCAAAGAATTAACCTCTATACCAGGGGTTGGCACTTGGACAGCAGAAATGTTAATGTTTTTTTCTATGCAACGCCCTAATATTTTAAGTTATGGCGACCTTGCAATTTTGCGTGGTATGCGTATTTTATACCGCCACAAAAAAATAACTAAAGAGCTTTTTGAAAAATATAGGCGTAGATATTCACCTTATGCCTCGGTTTCCAGTTTGTACCTTTGGGCTATAGCTGGTGGTGCTATTCCTGAAATGAAGGATTTTTTGCCCAAAAAATAGGATAGGTGAGATTACATCCCACCTATCCTATTTTATATCAATTTAATTAACTTATACTACTAACCCAAACCACTGATACCCTATATATCTAACAGCTATACCTGCCACTAATCCGATAAATGGATTTTTAGTTAACGCTGTTATACTCATTGCCACAGCAGCCTCAGCAATATTACCAGTTGCAAAAGCATTTCTCACGTTTGGCATAAAAGTCATAAAAAAGCCAAGAACAAAAAGGAAACCTGCAATACTTTGCGTTGGTATATATTTACACATTTTTGTTACTAAACCAAGAAGCAATAAAACCGCACATAAAAGCATCATTATAATACCTGCAAGAACTGGCCATGGTGCCGAAGCCGTTCCAGAAATAATAGCTCCAAGTGGTGCTCCACCAAACATAACAGAAGGAATATCCGCCAAACCGTTTATAACCGTTAAATGGTCAAGGTTTTGTGTTGTTCCTGCAATGCCAGCAGTTGCTCTACCAAAAGCAATATTTGTACCAATATGTAAGCACATAAAACCTGCTGCCCACATAAGAGTTGTTAGGCTAAAAAAGTCTGGCTTAATAATTTTAAATTCGCTCCAATATTTTTTTGTCCAAAATCTAAAATTTTCTGTTTCTAAAGAATCTGCATCATGCCCATTTTCTTTAGCAATTGCACCAAGGTCCATACGTTTTTTCTGAATAACAGCAAAATCTAGTGTTGCAAGCATAACCGAGCCAGCTATCGTGTAAACCAAATCACGAGTTAAAGCAAAAATTGCTAAAGCACTTACCATAGAAATAATTCCCGTACGCTTATCTTGCTTTAGCATATCAATTCCAACGCCAGAAACAAATATACCAACACCCGCCATCATGCCAAAAACAACAGCAGGGCCAGCAAAATCTGATATACGCTCTATAAGGCCAAAAGCCCCAAGAATAGCCATTGCAACACCTGCTAAAATTAACGCCGCAACTCTTTGGTTAATTTTTTTAATAAAGCTTACAGTTGTAAGTGTTGCCGATTGACCTGAAATAGGCGTTACCGAGCCTGTTAAAACATTACCTGCCACACCTATCATATAAGCAAACGCCGTTGGTTTCATCGCAAAGCCCAAAGATGCCGCCCATGAAAGTTGCGTAATACCATTGATTGCTACAAAAAATACAGCCAATACAAATACCCATAAATCGTTTAACATTTTAAAAAACGCCCCTTAGATTAGTAATTTCGTATAAAAATACGATAATTGTTGCTTTATGTCATTAGTATAGCACGACTTTGTTAAAAATGCAATATCAATTTTATAGACTTTATAGTACAGACGTGCTATACTAATATAAATATTTATGTGAGGAGAAGAAAAATGTCAGATTTATTAAAAGATATGTATAATTACGAATCTATTAGCAACTTAGCTTCAGATATTAAAGCAGTTTATGAACCTTTTCAGGTTGAAGAGTTTGTAAAGTCTACAATGGACGAAACGTGGAACAGTTTAGAGCTAAAAGCAAGGGGCCGCCAAATTGTTAAAAATTTAGGCAAATATTTGCCATCAGATTACAAAACCGCACTTAGTATTCTTGATAAGATAATTGTAAACTGGGATGGTTTTATTGCCATTTTATTTTCCGATTTTGTTGAAGTTTACGGACAGGATGAAAAATATTGGGATTTATCTATAAAAGCACTTGAAAATTATACAAAATACTGCTCTTCAGAATTTGCCGTAAGGCCATTTATAATTAACCACGAAGAACGTATGATGCAGCAAATGTACGATTGGTCTAAACATGAAAACGAGCATGTTAGAAGGCTTTCAAGTGAGGGTTGCCGCCCTCAGCTTCCTTGGGCACAGTCGCTACCTAGTTTTAAAAAAGACCCATCGCCTATCCTGCCAATACTTGAGAACCTAAAGACTGACCCATCTTTATATGTACGCAAAAGTGTTGCAAATAATTTAAACGATATTTCTAAAACCCACCCCGATTTGGTTGCAAAAATTGCAAAAGAATGGTATGGCAAGAACAAACACACAGACTGGATTATAAAACACGGATGCAGAACTCTTTTAAAAAAAGGTAATCGTGATGTTTTGGCCATTTTTGGATACGAAAATGCAGACTGTGTAGATGCACAGGATTTTGCTTTAGATAAAACCTCTCTCGCTATTGGCGAAGAGTTTACCTTTTCGTTCACAATTTTAACAAAAGAAGCAACAAAAGTTAGGCTAGAGTATGCAATTGATTTTGTTAAATCAAACGGTAAGCGAAACCGCAAAATTTTTCAAATATCAGAAGTTTCGTTTAAAGAAAATCAGAAAAAACTTTATACAAAAAACCACTCTTTTGCTGATTTAAGCACAAGAAAACATTATGTGGGAATCCATTCTATCGCTCTTATTATTAATGGTGTAGAGCAGGAAACACTTGATTTTGAAGTAAAAGCGAAGCAATCCACAGTGTAGTTCTTGCACTGAATTGCTTCGAACACAACAAGCTCTTCTAATTTCTTCCGTCATAACCTCCCCCTACCTATCATCGTTTAGATGGTTTGGATAAGCTCAAGTAAGAGGAACAGCCAATATATACCCTAGTATGTCAATACTTTTCTTGTAATTTAATGCAAAAAATTATTCGTTGTTATAAGTTCTTGACTTTTCGGCACCTTTATAGTATACTAACTTCCAGCATACTTAATAAAATTAATAAAAATTTAACTTTTTGGGGGATTACATATGAGTACAATGACAGAAAATATAATTTCGGCTGCTGGTGGATTGGGTTTACTCATCTTCGGTATGAAAATTATGTCAACAGGGCTTGAGTTGGTAGCAGGAGACAAGCTTAAAGGCATTTTGCAAAAAGCCACTTCAAATCGCTTTTTAGCCGTTCTTGTAGGGATAATTGCCACAATTCTTTTGAATAGTTCAACTTCTGCAACCATTATTACTGTTGGTTTTGTTAATTCGGGTCTTTTAAATTTAACTCAGGCTCTTGGTGTAATACTCGGTTCAAATGTTGGAACTACTTTTAGCTCGCAAATAATAGCTTTTAGAATAGATGCCATAGCACCATTATTTATACTTCTAGGCGTTGTTATGCACTTGTTCTTCAAAAAGAGAAATGTTAAAAACATTGGTTATGTTATATTAGGTTTTGGTATTTTGCTTCTTAGTGTTAGAATTATGGGACAACCTTTAAGACAATTTGCCAACGAACCGGGCTTCCAAGCTATGCTAACAGCATTTGAAAATCCGTTTTTGGCAATTTTGGCAAGTTTCTTATTTACTGCTGTTGTGCAAAGTTCTACAGCAACAACAGGTATTTTGGTTACAATGCACTTAAATGGCGTTCCTATTCCTTTTGAAACTTCGGCTTATATAATTCTTGGTGCAAATATTGGTACAAGTATAACTACAATATTCGCTTCAATATCTGCCAGCCGTGATAGTAAAAGAGCAGCACTTTTCCATAAAATATTTGATGTAATAGGGGCTCCTATATTTGGTACGTTAATATTTTTGTTCCCAGGTATTTCAAATTGGTTTCAGTCAACATGGTCAGACCCTGCACGCCAAGTTGCAATGTTCCATACTTTATACAACGTAGCAACGCTTATTATATTACTACCATTCGTTGGCTTTGGTGCTAAGCTTATGCAAAAAATTATACCAGTTAAAGAGGATGAGCTTAAAAAACCTCACGGCAGAGAGCTTGTATACCTCAACACCAAAACTATCGGTGCACCAACGCTTGCTGTTACTAATGCTCACTTAGAAATATGCCGTATGGGCAAAATCGCTAACGAAAATTTAGAACTTGCCCTTGAAGCTTTCTTTGAAAAAAGCGATACTAAAGCAAATAAAGTATTTGAAAATGAGAAAACTATAGATTTTCTTAACTATAGCATAGCACCTAAGCTTGTTGAAATTAACAATATGGCTTTATCGCCATCAGATGCTGAAAAAGTTGGTGAAATGTTTAGGGTTGTTTCTGATATAGAAAGAATTGGCGACCATGCTGAAAACATTGCCGAATATGCTATGGTTATGAAAGAAAGTAATCCAAAGTTTTCGAGTGTTGCAATTGAAGAATTGAAGAAGCTAGGCGAACTTACAGTAAAAATTACAGCAATGGCCGTAAATACTTATGAGAATCAAGACGTATCACAACTTGAAAAAATAGACGATGTAGAAGAAAAGGTTGACGAGCTTTCGGTTGAATTTGCAGAAAACCATATAAAACGCCTTAAAACTGAAGGTTGTGAGCCAAAAAGCGGAGTTATTTTTAACGATATGATTACAGATTTAGAAAGAAGTGCAGACCATGCGAAAAACATTGCGTTTGCAATACCTTCTGAAGATAAAAAGAACAGAAGGCGTAATTGGAAATATTAAAAATCTTTAGTAATAAAAAGCCGCTATCTTGATGATAACGGCTTTTATTTATAACCTGCAAACTCTACATATCAACCAATCTTATAACTTCTTTTGCATCATTTCTCGAAAGAGCTTTAAGCTCTTCTGAACGCTTACCAATTCTGCAAACAACATCATCGTAATGTTTATAAATTTCGTCAACAATCTCCAAAACTTTATTCTCGTTAAAATCTGTTGTATTAACATAATATTTTTCGTTTAGATATTCTATAAAATTTTTAACTTTAGGGTCATATACAAGCCCAACAATTGGAACATCGCCTGAAACCGCATATATAAGCGTGTGCAAACGCATAGAAATAACCAATTGCGTTTTTGAAATAATGCTCATAAGCTTACCAACTTCATATATCTCTTTAAGTATAACATACTCACAGGCAGTTTTTTCTGCAACTTCTCTTATAATTTCATAATCGCTTTGCTGCATGGCAACATAAAGCGGAATTACATCATGCTTTTCACTAATATAATCTATAATTTTAGCCATTTTTTCGCAAAAATCTGGTGCGTTTAGCTTCCATTTACGTAAAGAAATTGTGAAATATTTTTTGCTATGGTCAAGCATTTCAAGAGCGTTGTCATTCTGTTCCATTTTAAGATTTAAAACAGGGTCAATTGAAATATGTACATTATCATTTTTTGCCTTAAGCTCTTCAATAACATTCATAGATTCGGGTTCACGCAGCGAGATATAATCACAAATTTCAATAGCTCGCCGTGCACGTTTAAAATTTTTTTCCTTAGTGATAGGGCCAATTCCACCTGCATAAATCATGAGTTTAAGCCCAAAGCGTTTTGCCAAATCAAGAAGAAATGTATAGTATAAAAGGCTTTTAGTGCTAGTAATATCTTGAATTAAGCTACCACCACCATACAAAAACAATCTGCTTCTTTTCATATACTTAATAATCTTAAAAAAGTTGTGCCTATTAACCGCAAAAACACCATGCTCTTCAGCTATTTTTGCTGGCTTTCTAGAAAAAACAAGTATTTTTATATCCTCTTTTTCAGCACGTAGAGATTGGATTATAGATTTTAGTATGGCGTCGTCCCCACTATTGCCAAAGCCGTAGTATCCCGACAAAATCACGTCAAACCGCTTATTCTCAGCCTTTTGCTTATCTATAACCGATTTGTATATGTCTACATGCGTTTTTTTCATGCTCTCTTTAGAGAAGTTTTCTTTGGCAAAGTTATACAAATTTTCACCAAGACTCCCTCTAAGCTCTTTGCCTTCTATAAATTTAAGGATTTTTTCTGCTAAATCTACATGGTCCGAAGGAGCAGCCAAAAAGCCTGTTTCACCTGATTTTATAAGGTCTGAAAGGCCGCCAACATCTGTGGTAACCGTAGCTTTTTTCATCATAGCACCTTCTAAGAGTGCATATGTAAAGCTCTCCGAGTAAGACGATAGTGCGTTAATATCAATGGCATTTATAAAAGAAAAAATGTCTTGCACAAATCCCGTAAAAACAAGATTTTGCCTTATGCCAAGCCTAGTAGCCTGCTCTTCAAGATTTTTCTGCTCCGGCCCTTCACCAGCAAGCAAAAATATAACATCATCCCGCTTTTTAAGAATTTCTGCCGCAGCATTTACAAACACTTCATGCCCTTTTACTAAATCAAACCTGCCAATTATACCAACAATCGTCTTATTTTCGGCATTTATATTATATCTTTTTAGAAACTCCTCTCGGCTAACAAATGTCGGAGTTTTGTCAAAATCCACTGCATTATACACCGTATAAATTTTATCTACCGAAAACCCACGAGAAACAAGCATTTCTTTAAAACTGTTAGAAACGCCTATGTAATAGTCCATTTTCTTAAGTGCAAGTTTATTAAGCCCCGTGTAAACAAGCTTTTTGTACACCGAACCCGTAAAATCAAGCTCATAATCGCTATGAATCGTAGTAATTATAGGGATTTTTATAAACGGACGCAAAAACATTGCAATAAAATTTGCCCTAGCACCATGAGTATGAATTAAATCGTACTTTTCTTCTCTGATATGCTTAACAAGCTTTTTAACAACGCTTAAATCGTTTCTAAATTTTTGCTTCATCAAAACCGCAGGAATACCTTTTTCCAAGGCTTCTTGATAAAATGTTCCACCCGTGATAAAAACAATTGTTACGTTTATCTCTTCCATCAAGGCAGACATTAACGTAGAAACATGCGTTTTTGCACCACCTTTGTCGCCACCAATCATTATGTGCAAAACTTTCATTGAGAAGCCTCCCTATTAATTCTATAAATCGAGTGTACAAGCCCCATTGAGATAAAAAATGTAAGCATAACACGAGGGTAAAACCAAACATATTCAACCATTGCAAACATAAAAAAACCTGTTAAAGATGCAATGCCCGCCGCCGCAAAAAACTTAATGTTCACGCTATTTGCTTTATAAACAGACGAAACGCCCTCTTTTAAAATTCGTATAAAATACGCAACAAACGCAAGCAAGGCACCAACTCCTGCCTCTGCCAGAACGTTTAAAAATACATTGTGCGTGTGCATTGCATTGCCTGCACTTGGATGCGAATAAACCCTATAAATCCTTGTAAATGCCGAAGGACCCATGCCGATGCCGCTAATCCAATAATCTCTATTCATTCTAAAAGTACCTTCCCAAATCATCATGCGGTAACGGCTTGAGGTATCTTGCCCGATGGTTAAAACCCTATCTGTTACAGAACTTGGCAAGAATGGTATCGCAATAACTGCCAAAATTATCCCGATAGGCACAAGCCTTGGTGCTACCAAAATAACAAAAACCGCCATTCCCGCAACAATTGCCAAATATCCAGAACGTGAATAAGTAAGAACAAGTGCTAGCACGCAAATGCCTAACATTCCAGCTAGAATAACCTTTTTCAAGTCGTTCTTAGAAAGCAGCAAATACGCAACACAGTATGGTATAAGCATAACCCAAACCTTGGCATCATTATTAGGATTTGCCATTGTTGAGAAAAGCCTAGCAAGCCCTGCACTATGCGTTAAATCTGTAAAATCTGCCCTAACTTCTATTCCCATCGCAAATTGATAAAGTCCAAAAAGTGCAGAAATTGTGATACCGATGAAAATCATCAAAATAAACATATCCAGCGTTTTTTTGTCTTTTATAATATGCGGCAACAAAACTGCAAAAGATATGCAAGCGAATGATATAACAAATACTCGCACCGAATCCATATCACCGTATCCCGTGAAAAGGCTAATAATCAAAAAACCAACAAAAATTATAAGGCTCGGTGCAACATAACGCATTTTAAGCCCTTCTTGCTTTTTCAAAATCCAGCTAAGTGCATAATATCCGCCAAAAAACACGGCTGCTATGGCAATATACATGTTATTCCAAAAATCGTTTGGCACAATTAGCATACCAAGTATAAACACCGCCATCAATATATCAAGCCTTGATAAAATTTTATACGGAAGTGAGCCGTTTATCGCCTTTAAGTTCAAGAAAAAATCAATAATCTTCTTGATAATGCTTGTTTTGTATGCCCTGTAGAAAAAGTTGAAAACGCCTTTAACAACAACCGCCGTGAATGAAAATACCACCAGCAAAATTTTTAATAAAAGACTTCCTCCGTAATAATCTCTTTTTGGGCGGGCTAAAAATAAGGAATGAACAAAATTAATAATCCTACTGCCCTTTATCGCAGTTTTAACCGCCAAAAGAAACCTATAAAACAGGCTATTTTCAAAATATCTATTTAAAACCGAAAAAAAGCTAATTAGTTTAAGTATTATAAAACTGTTTGTTTGCATTATCTTTCCTCTATGCCTGAAACTCTAAGGAATATCAGTCCGCCGCCTCTAATTGTAAGACTTTGCCCAACACTATACCTGTTTCCGCTAATTCTAATGCCATGAGTATCTGGCGTTGCTTGAAGGTGCGTAACAACCTCAACACTCGACCAACCCTCCATAGAACTACTTGTTAAAACGCCTGCCGCATTTGGGTTCCATTCAATGCTTGGGTTGATGTTAACTTCAACAATTCGGCCCAAAAGTGCACCTGTTGCGTTGTCAAAAAGATCTTCTCCAACACGCATATTTTCGGCTGTAAATGTTTGCACGCTTTCTGTGAAAAACCGCATTTCATAAGCACTTGTTGGCGTTGGAGCAATTGTAATTTCGCCAGCACGTAAACGACTTGCAAAAAATACACCAACTGCCAAAATTGCCAAAATAATTAATAGATCTATTATATTTATTTTTCCAAAAACCTTTGCTTCTTTATTAATAACCATGTCAATCGCCTCTACTTTCTACACTCTTGTGATGTTTGATATATTAAGCTGGATTCTTGCGTTGCCCGCCCTGATGATAATCAAAGTACCCGTTGTGTACATATTTCCGCCTATGATAACAGAACCATCTAAGTAGCTCGCCACAACCTCTGTCATCATCACAATAGAAGAATAATTATCCATCGAGCTTCTAACCAGCTCGCCCGAATCGCCAAAATCATACACAATGCTCTCGCCAACTTCTATGTTGATAATATCGCCAAGAAAGTTACCATTGGCATCGTCTGAAATTATGTCGCCAACCGAAACTGCTCTTACGGTAAAATCTTCTAAAGCATCCATCCTAAATTCGATTTGCACCGTTTCGATAGTTGCCGCCGATGTTCGACGTCCAAATTGAAAAACCGCCACAAACACAATCGCCACAACAGTTATCAGCACAAAAATATCTATTATGCTAACTTTCCCGAAAAGTCTGCCTTTATCATCTAAAATCATTTAATTCCCTCCTCATATGTTAAATATATCTTTTTCAAAACATTTTCTATGTTAAATATATCTTTTACCGCTTTTTGCGAGTTTAAGGCACATTCTCGCAAAAATTCGACATCATTCATAATTTTATACATTCCAGCTGAAAATGCTACCACGTCGCCATAATCGGCTAAAATTCCGCAATTTGTTTTTTCGTTCACAATATCAGGTGTTCCACCAACATTTGTTGCAATTATTGGAAGACCCACACTCATCGCTTCCAAAATCGCAAAACTAATAACTTCCGATTGCGAAGAATTTATAAAACAATTAGAATTTTTTAAAATGTCTTCAACATCTTCTCTATAGCCGTAGAAGATGGTGTTTTCGGCTATATCGTTCGTTTTTGTGTATTCTTTTGCTTCTTCTAAAAGCTCGCCATCGCCTACAAAAGCAACCTCAAAATTTTGTGCTTTCTTTTTTAATTCCTTGATGGCATCAAGCAAGAAAAATATTCCTTTTTCTTCCGAAAACCTTGTTACTGTAACAAATTTAAAAACATCGCTAATTGGTGCAATTTCCACATCCTCTTTAAACACAACACCGTTTGGTATCACCGTAATTTTATTTTTAGGGTATTTATTTTCGATAAGTATTCGCTTCGACAACTCACAAAGTGCAATAATTTGCTTGTTTCGCCCCATAAACATTCGATTCAAAATTTTCCACGCAAAATCATTCCTAAGCATTATATGGCTTGTGTGAATCACCTTCGCTCCCTTAGAACGAATGGCAATATAATTTTCTCTCGCAAATTGTGTGTGAATTATATCAATTTTTTTTTCTTTGCATATATTTTTCAAAGTTTTTGAAGCTTTAGAGTCGAATGGGCTTTTCATTTCAAGCTTAATAGTTTCGATCCCCAAACTCTCCACTTCCGCAACCAAACGCCCCGTTTCGTTATAAACAAGAAAAACCGTATGACCGCGTTTTTTCATATCTTCAGCCAAAACCCTTATATACTTTTCAGTTCCACCCTGCCCTGCATGATTAATTAGGTACAAGATATTCACAAAATCACGCCCTTCGTATTTTTTTAGTAAATTCTACAGCTTGTGGCATTCTCAAAACAATAGCCGTAACAAAATATATCAAAACACCAAAAATTGCAGGAATTGCTATCCTTATAACCCTTGCTACAACTTCTGGTCCAAAGTTTATGTAGCTTGTCCACCTTAAAACTAAAAACACAAATCCAGCCATAACAGCTGCCGAAATAAAACATTTTAAAACATTAACGCATAGGCTCTTTGTTATGAATTTAATTTGCTTATTCATGACTATAATAAGCCCCGAAAGCCCAATATAACTAGAAATCGCATATGCCACAGGCATACTGTAAGTGCCAAGCCTGTTTAATAAAATTAAACTTATCAAAATATTTGCAGCCATTATAACAAAGCCAAATATCGCAGGAGTTTTTGTATTTTTCTGAGCGTAGAACGCCTTGTCCATAACTTCTTTAAGCCCAACTGCTAAAACAGAAAAACCGTAAATAGCCAGCATATTACCTGCAATTATAACGTATGTCGCTTCTATCCTGCCCCAGTTTGCTAAAAAATCTGATAACTCTCTTCTTAACACGAAAAATCCAAGTGCTGCAGGAATAAGTATGAAAGAAAGCATTGAAATTATATCTCTCAGGCTTGCCTTATATTCGCCTATAGATTTATCTTCCCAAAGCCTTGTAAGCCTCGGAAAATAAACATTTATAACTGCGTAGCAAATTGTTAAAATCGAAACTAAAACAACTTGTTGCACAAGTGTCATAATAGCATTTGTTCCAAATCTAAATGCCATCGTTGTGTTAAAAAACATATTTATTTGATACGACGAAACCGATAATAAAACAGGAAGTGTAAACTTGCCTGCCTGAATTATAGCCGTATCTTTAATTCCGAAAGAAAACTTGTACCTATACCCAAGCTTTCTAACCATCGGCACCATTATAAGTGGCTGGAGTGAAAAACCTATAAGCGTTGCAAATAAAAGCCCTGTTATGCCAAATCTGTTGCCAAGAAAAACTACATAAAATATTACCACTACGGAAGATGGTGCCGCAACAAAAGCAGGTAACTTAAATTTCCCGTTAGCCTGTAAAAACCCTTGAAAAATATAGTTAAGTCCGTGAAAAAACATTATAGGCAAAAGTATTCTTATGGCAAAAACTGCATAAGAAAAGTAGCCCGCTTCGTCTGAAATAGAATACCCTCCAACTCTTGCAATAAGTGGTGCTAAAAATACACCACCGCCGATTAAAACAAATATCCCTATCGAGGCTATGGTTATGATGTTATCTATAAATTTCTTTGCTCCAGCTTCATCATTTTTTGATTTAAACGAAAGATATATCGGAATTAAAACCGTGTTTAATGCCGTTCCTATTATATTGAAAATTATATTTGGCATTTGAAGAGCAAATGCGTAAATATTCACCTGTGGGTTTATACCAAACCTAGCCATATACAAAATATTACCAAACATAACGATAACTTTTGTTAAAAGCATGATTATCGCAACCCAAAATACTGTGTTTCCTGTTTTTTTCATGAGTACGTCCTTAGATTTAATTTATATATTTTTAACATTATTAATATACAATACCACATTTTAGATAAAAAAACAATAAAAATTCTCTTAACGTTTTATGCTAAGAGAAATTTTTATTAACTAAACCAAACGCCTAATAGCCGTTTCTTTATCCATATCTAAAAAGTCTACCATAGGTATTTCTATCATAGTATACGCACCAGGTGCTTGCCTCTTCGATGCTCTTGCTGAAGAAACCATAATCTGAGCTGTTAAAGCTGGGTTATTAATTTTCATATTAAACTCAAAAAGCTGGTTATCAGTTTGTCCCGAAACGCCTTTTCTAACCATGTTTACGCCATGCCCTTTGTCTATATATTCATTAACGTCAGAAACTTGTATAACGTGCGTTTCATCCGAAGAAAAATAAGGGTCTTGCTTTATTGCTTTTTCAACATCACTGAAATTAACGCCGTCATTAAGTTCTACATAAACAATTCTGCGATGAATAGAAGTTCCCACAGGAATTGTCATAGAAAGTGCATTCTTAACGCCTTCTTTAGCTTTAACCGCAACAGTATGCCCCATACTCATGCCAGGACCAAAATTTGTGTAAGTAATGCCCTTCGGTGCACATGCTTCTAGAAGTGCTCTAACAACCGAATCACTCCCTGGGTCCCATCCTGCTGAAATAACCGCAACTGCACCTGTTTCTTTTGCTACCTTTTCAAGCATTAGCTTTAGCTCGTATATTGTGATATGAATATCATAACTATCCACCGTGTTAATACCCATTTTTAAGTATTTAACAGCTTCTTCTTCAATAGTTCTTGTAGGCGAGCATAAAAGTGCAACATCTACTGTGCCAAGCTCTTTTATGTCTGTAACAACTTTAATATCGCCTATATCATCATCAGGCTCTCTCCTAACAACACCAGCAAGAACCATGTCTTTAGCTGCTAAAACAGCCGAAACGGCATATTTCCCTATATTTCCATAGCCTACAACTGCAACTCTAATTTTTTCCATATAAATTTTCCTCCATACAATAAATTTAACTTTTAAAAATTATTTTATCATAAATCACTTCATAATTGCAACCCAAAAGAGAAATATTTATATATTTTTTGCCATTAATTTCAATGAATTCATCAAAAACCTTATCAAAATTTAGTTCAAGCCTTAAAATATTTTCTGAAATATAATACTCGCCTAATATCCTATAGCCCGAAAATGCGGACTTGATTGGAATTAAAATCTTTTCACCACCTGTTGAAAAATCCAGCTCAGAAAGAAATTTTTCAGAATCTATTACATTTTGGTAATAAGATAAAACCGTTTGATTGCCAGTAATAGAAAAATTATCTCGCCCTAAAGGCCTATTTACAGGATTTGCCGAATTATAATCCAAATAATTTATTGCTCTTATTCTTGGGTAGCTTTGTGCAATTGTTGTGTAAATACGCTCTATTTCACGCCCAGCTGTCATTGAGTGATACACATGGTTAAACGTTGAAAAATGGCTTATTGCTAAATTTAAAATCATCGGCTTTCGCTCTTGAAATGTATGATATACAAAATTAATTTTGTTAAACACATCGTCTTCTAAAAAAGATGGGTTGCCGTCATCATCTATTTTCCTAGTTACATTTAATGCAATCCAATCAACATAATCGTCCCCTGGGTAATATTCTAAAAAATCAGGAATTTCGCTCTCACAAATGCTAAACACAAAAGCAACATTTGTGGCATGTCTTCTAAAAACTTCTCGAACATATCTATAAAATTCGATAAACTCCTGTGGATTATAGCCATTTGTTCGCATACTTGGGTAAAGCTCTATAAAAGTTGGCACAAAAAAGCTACCAAAATTCTTTGCTAGTTCAGCGATTTTGTCGGTTCTGAAAGGGTTAGATGGATCCTCGGGAGAAAGAACGATATAAGGTGCTTTTAAATTCGCTATGCAGCTAAGAATAAACTCTTGTGGAAAAGAATCTCCAATTTGCTTATGATACATGTAAATACTGTGTTCTCGCCCTGCTGCTGCTTCAAAATTTGCTATATTAAAATTTATATATCTGTTTGAAAGTATATATGCTCCAAGATACACCCCTGCTTTAGGTTCGTAAACAGAAAGCGTTATTTCTCTCTCAAAAGAAATGTTTAGCCTTTCTCTGCCTGAAATATCAAAAGCTTTATCTGCTTCAATGGGGTTTGCTTCCACTTCAAGAGTAGCAACCCCAGAAGCCGTATTACATGCTTGCAAAAACATTGCAAAGCTTAGAATCGTTAGTATTTTTTTGTATGATTTCATGAAAAACTCCTCTTTCTTTACCCCCTTTCAATCAAATCTTTATTTATAGCCTCTAAATAGTGGAAGTAACACCCATTTTTTGAGCTGATGATGTAATTCTCATCAAAAGCATCATATGGAATACTTTTTCTTCCGCCATTTTCAGAATCATCGAAATACATTTTTAAAGTTTTAAAAGGTAGATAAAAACATTTATTATATTTTAGGAAGTTAACCAAAAAGAAAGCCACGCCTTTTTGTTTTTCAAAATTTTCCATAAACTCTATTTGATGCTTATGTACATTTTGCAACGGAAAACGAGTAAGCGTAGTTTCCTTTGCATCAAAACAAATTGGTATGCCTTGAACAGCCCCTATATAATCAATTGTGCTTTTCTTTTCAAAATAAGCAAGCGTAATCTGCCCCTCACTATTTAAAGATACAGGTGTTATAGGAGTTGGTATCTTCTGAATCATCGCCAAACTTTTCTCCATATATACATTATTTGTTAAATTAATCATTTCTTCAAATGTGCTCCCACGAAGCCCCCTAGAACGAAAAGACATAACTTGCCTCCTGTTTAAATAAAAAGGGCGAACACATGTCCGCCCTAATATTAATATTAAAAATCCTACAATACATCTGAGAAAAAACTTAATGAATGTGTATCAAACTGTACAAGCCCATGATTTTCTAGCTCTACTGTTAGCGACTCGCCATTAACTTCAAAAACAAAATCTATACCAGCTTCAAGAACAAATCCACTTGAAACTGTTCCAAATAAAATTTCTACGCTTAAAATTCTGTCGCGAGTTTTAACATTTGGCAAGATGTAGTTCATTTCTTCTTTTATATAAATTTGTGGTGTTGCTTGTACCCACCCATTTTCTTCTGTTCTATATCTTATTATATAGCTAAGCCCGCAACTTTCTAAACATGCTGGTATTCTTATTGAAATTAGGTCAAGCCCTAGCGGAACAAAAGCTTTAACTGTAAAGTTGTGCACTTCTGCTTCAAAGTCGTTGTAAACGTTATTTATGTTATAAGTTACCTCATCACCAATTTGAACTATTTCACCAGTTGCCGAAGATATGAAAACCTGTGCATAGTGAGTTATTTCATTCGTATCAATTCCGTTTACAGTTGCAAAGTTTGTATACGTTCTTTTGTGTTCGCCGTTTTCAAGCTCGTCAACAATAACAGAAAATCTAATTTCTATAACATCATCAGGGCCTATATTATCTAGCTCGATTGTGTTTAAAATATCTTCATCTACAACAGGCAGGTCAGGTTCTCGATGGTGCCTCGTTCTATTTCCTTGCTCGTTCTCATCCCTATCTCTGCCTTTGCCGCCGCCACCATCATTATCGCGAATTTCTTCGCCATTTACAAAAATTTGCAAACTATCTTCAACATAAGTTGTTCCATCAGGTACTCTTATATCTGCCAAAACCGAACCGTAGTTAACACTTGTATTCTCTATAGTTACCACATATTCTATGGTGCTTCCTTCACGTGTGTTAGTTGTTGCAAAAACACGGCTTTCATCCTCATAATTACTCGTCATTAAAATTTCTAAATCCATTTGTGTTGATTCTGAAACCGTATGTATAATTACGTCAGTAAAACTTTCTCTGATGCTAACTAGCTCAACTACAGCTCCTACAGCAAACGAAGCTCCATAAGGTTTTGGTGCCTTTAAATCAAACGCCAAAGAAACAAGCTCACCCGCTTCTATATTTTCTATAGAAAACGTTAGCCTGTAATCTGCTACTGTAAAAGTTATGCCTTTAGGGCCAGCTAAAATTACTTCACTACCCAAAACAAACTCTGCGTTACTTGTAAATACTATTGATGCGATAACATCTTCTGGTTCAATATTTCCAATGTTTTCTATATCAAGCGTGTATGTTATTATTTCATTGCTTGAAACAAATCGAGATGCATTACTGTCAAATGTAACTTCTACTTCAATATTAGATACTGGCGGCCTTGGTCTATGCCTTCCAGTAGGCATCACTTCCCACACTGCATATACAGTTGTGTTTGCTAAAACTATAGTGTCTGCATTAAATTCTGCACCCTCAGCATTTCTATCAGTGTTCCAGCCCATGAATAAGTGTCCATCACGAAGTGGAGCATTTGGCATATTATCTTCGCCTATGGATGTATTTTGTGAAATTTCACGAACAGCTTCATGAGCAGGCATACTCATATCTTCAGCGTTTGCATCAAATGTTACTGTTACCATACTTATGTGTGTATTTTCAATGTTTTCTTCGTCTTCCACAACATCAATTAAATAAACGTCGCCCTCTGCATAAAGTATATTAAGAGAAGAGTTAGATGTTATGAATATAAACGCTAGTAGTAAACTTGCTATTTGTTTAATGTTTTTCAAAACGTTCTCCTCCTTCTTAACTATCAAGCCAAATAAGCAACTCTTCTGCCGTTGGTATTCTTTCACTCTCGTGCATGAAAATGTGCTTGCTTAACCATTCGTCCGTACTATGCCTTATACCTATTACAAGGATTTTATCTTGCTCTCTAATGCCATATAATCTATATTCTTCGCCAGTTGTTCTTCTAGCCTGCCTTAAAAACATAAATCCATGTCTTTCAAGCAAATTTTCAACTGCAACTCTAGAGCCATTATTTTCAAGAATCAAAGCATCATTTTCGCCTATCATATCTGAAACTGTGTGAATTACTCGGCCATTGCCAACTCCTCCGCCAGGAGGCTCTTGAGTTTCTGGCGGCATAGGCGGTGCTTCAACCACTTGCTCGTTTTCTTCTGTTCTGTTATCTGTAGTGTTTTGAAGCAAATTTAATTGATCTGGTGGAGGTGTTTCTGTTTGTGTTACAGTAGTAACTGTGTTATTAGTTTCAACAATTTCAGTTTGCGTAGCTTCGTCTTGAATATCTTCTAAGGTTGTATCTACAAGCACCTCTGTGTCTTGCACGATTTCATCTGAAATTTCCAAGCTTGTCGCAGGTTGCGAAGGAATTAAAACCACCGCATCATCATCAATTTCTTCTGCAATTTCTTCATTTGTTTCTGTGTATACCTCGTCTATTTCAATAGCTTCTGTAATAATATCTTCTTCTGTATCTTCTGTTTCAAAAGTTTCATGAATTGCCACTGTTTCAGGTTGAGCAGTATCATCACCTCTATTTGTAAAGTAGAGCGTAGCTGCTACCGAAACCGCAACAACTGCCGCACAAGCAATTCCAACAATAGTGCCTGTAGCAACCCCTGCAGAGCTTGCACCTGCTGCTGCTGAAGCCGTTGCTGCTGCTTGGCCAGAAGCCGAAGCCGCTGCTACACCACCACCAATCAAACTAACGAAAGACATGGCAATATAGCCGATTTCTCTTATAACCGACTCTTCATCCGCTCTAAATAAAAGGAGGAGCGGAACAACCGAAACACTAGATAAAAAAGCGTATGATTTGCTCTTTTCGATTTTATTTTTTATGCTATTTCTAGCATCATACAGTAATTTTCTAACACTTCCCGGGTTACTTTTGTGTAATGCGGCAATTTCTGTCGAATCCATATCCGAATAGTAATACATATATATAACTTCACGCTGTTTTTGCGGAAGCTCATCTATAACTTTAAGAAGTTCTGTTCTAAGTTCTTGCTTTTTAATATATTCTTCTGGTAAAAAGTCCTCATCAAGTTCTCTAACTTGGTCGTTTGTAAGTTCGCCCGAATCGTCAATCTTAGATAAGCTTTTTCTGCCAACTGCATAGCACTCGCGAGTTGCAATAAGTTTGAGCCACGCACCAAATTTATCTACTTCTTTTAATTGCTCAAGATTTTTAAATGCTTTAAAAAACGTGTCTTGAGCTGCCTCTTTTGCATCTTCTTTATTTCTGCAAATTTTATAGCAAATGTACATAACTTGGTTGTAATAATGCTCGTAAACCATTTCTAAAGTTTTTTCATCACGACTAAGCAGCTTGTCATATATACTATTTATATCTAATGCTGGTCTCAAAAGAAACGCCTCCCAAGTTATTAATTAATGGGCTATAAAGTTATCAACAGATATGTGCATAACTTTACGCGTATCCCATTATAACAAATGTAGATAAAAAAAGCAAGCAAAAAAACAAATAAAACTTGATTTTAATACAAATGTAATGTTACAATATAAGTAATACTTAATTTTTAGAGAGGATTGGTAATAAATGGCGTTAGTAACAACTACAGAAATGCTAAAAAAAGCATATGAGGGCGGCTATGCAATTGGTGCTTTTAATATCAACAATATGGAAATTATCCAAGGAATTATAAGAGCTTGTAAGGCTCAAAATTCGGCGGTTATTTTGCAGGTTTCAAAAGGAGCTCTTAAATACATAGGAAGGGATTACTTAAAGCCTATGGTTATGGCAGCCATTGCAGAAACTGGCATGGATGTTGCACTTCATCTTGATCATGGCTCAGATTTAGAAACAATAAAAGAAGCTATCGAATGTGGCTGCACTTCTGTTATGTTTGATGGATCGCACTACGATTTTGAAACAAACATCGCAAAAACTAAAGAAGTAGTTGAATATGCCCATGCCAGAGGGGTTGTTGTTGAGGCCGAACTTGGCAGGCTTGCAGGCGTTGAAGATGATGTAAACGTTTCTAAAGAGGATGCAACTTATACAGACCCAGATGAAGCACTAGAATTTGTTAAAAGAACAGGGGCAGATTCTTTAGCAATAGCAATTGGCACAAGCCACGGAGCATATAAGTTTAAGGGTGAAGCAAAGCTTGATTTTAAAAGACTTGAAACAATAACTAAAAAACTTGAAGAGGCAGGGTTTAAAAATTATCCTATAGTTTTGCATGGAGCATCTTCGGTTGATGTTAAAAGTGTGGAAATTTGCAATGAGTTTGGTGCATCTATTTCAGGAGCTAAAGGTATGCCTGTAGAAATGCTTCGCCACGCTGCATCTTTGGCTGTTTGCAAAATAAATATCGACACGGATTTGAGGCTTGCGATGACGGCAGGTATCAGAAAACACCTTGCCGAAAACCCTAAAGATTTTGACCCAAGGGGATACCTAGGTAACGCAAGAACTTATCTACAAGAAATTGTTGAAGCAAAGATTATACACGCACTAGGGTCTGTTAATTCTATGCAATAATATTTTTGGAGGAATATAATATGGATAGTCTATTAATATTTTCAATAACAAGCTTTGCACTCCCACTTTTTGTACTATTTTTTGGAATTTTTGCTATGAAGGGCGGCTCGAAAAAAATAAGATGGTGGGCTGGATATAGAACGCCAATGGCTTGCAAAAACATAGAAACATGGCAATTTGCACACAAATTTGTAGGCAAAATTTGGGTTGTTTTTAGCCTTGTTTTAATTATTGCTACAGTTGTTCTTGTAATTCTTTTAAGCCGTGAAACATATGCTTTTGAAAATTGGTTACTTCCTATTTTATCAGCAGGTGGAATTGCAGTTATAGTGCTATTGTCTATAATTCCTACTGAAATAGTATTGAAGAAAAATTTTGATAAAAACGGCAATCGTATATGAAGCACATTATAAGAGAGCTAAATAAGGAAGAATTTAACCTTCTTCCTTATTTTTTGTACGAAGCAATATTTCAAAGAGGTGAAAACGAGCGTTTGCCAATATATGTTGTTTTAGAGCCTGAATTAAATATATATCATGATAATTTTGGGCAAGAAGGCGATTTTTGCCTAGTGGCACAAATAGGCACTGAATTAGTTGGAGCAGTTTGGGCAAGGCTTTTATCAGGCGAACCAAAAGGCTTTGGATATGTAGATGACAAAACTCCAGAACTTGCAATTTCTCTATATCAAGGCTATAGAAATAAAGGTATTGGCACAAACCTTTTAGAGTTGATGCTTTCTTTGCTTAAAGAGAACGGCTACAATCAAGTATCTTTATCAGTTCATAAAGATAATTATGCAGTTAAAATGTATGAAAAATTTGGTTTTAAAGTAGTTAAAGATTTAGCAAATTTATACCTCATGGCTTTAAGTCTTTAACAATAGCATTTTTGGAACAGCCAGCAAAATTTTGTTCTGCTATAATTTAGCTATAGTAGAATGAAGGAGCATAAAAAATGAGCTATCACACCATAATACAAAAAGTTTTATTGTTTATAGACGATAATCTTAAGGAAAACATAAATCTCAAAGATTTAGCAGAAATTGCAGGCTTTTCTGAACATCATTTTTACAGAGTATTTGATTTTTACGTTGGATATTCGCCCATGAAGTATGTTCGTCTAAGAAGGCTTTGCTTTGCTGCAAGCGAATTTTCTTCTGGCAGAAAATTAATAGACATTGCTATGGATTATGGCTTTGAAACTCATTCGGGGTTTAGTAAGGCTTTTAAGCGTCATTAGACGTGTACCGAAAACAAAAAGTATAGACAAGTAATGTCATTGCGAAACCTTGTAAGGGTTGAAGCAATCCATGCTTTTTTCCATATTTCGGTGCTTGCATGGATTGCTTCGTCGTACTTCCTTGTGGTTTGCCCTTTGGGCAAACTGGCTTCGCCACTCCAAGCAGTTTTCCTACGGAAAACCGACCAAAGGTCGCTTTCACAAGGTGAAAGTGCCAAGGCACGGCGAAAGCACTTGACTCCTCGCAATGACTTTTTACTCTTGTTTCGCTACATGTCTAATGACAATATTAAGGTTATTTCTAATTTCAGTACAAGTCTATTACGGGGTTTCGCCCGAAAAACATAGGCAACTGCAAATGACAAAAAGCCTCCCTTGCCTAACATTTTGCAAACAAATATTTTATTGGAGGAATTATTATGGAACCTAAATTTGTAACGCTTCCCGCAATTAAAATTGCAGGATATGAACTAAAAACAAGAAACGATGGGGAAAACAGCAAAGCTATTCCAGCCTTTTGGGAGAAATATCTTATAGAGGGCATGGCTAAAAAACTTCACTCAGAAGAGTTTGTTAAAAATCACAGTGAGTATGGTGCTTGCTTTGGTATAGACCCAGAAACTGACGAGTCTACGTATGTTATTGGCGTTGAAATCAAAGAAAATGCAAAAATTGGGAGCGAATATTATACTTGCAAAATTCCACCTGCAACATATGCAGTTTTTAGAACCCCACCAGCAAAAGGAAACGAATTCTCAATAAGCATACAAAGCACATGGCAATTTATATGGAATGAGTGGTTTCAAAAATCGGGCTACGAATATGCCAAAGACGGCGTAGAATTCGAGCTTTATAATGATGATGATATGCAAGAGGACAACATGATTTGCGAAATACACATCCCTATTGTAAAAAAATAATTTTAAAAAAGTCTTGACTTTAACGTCGTGTTGCACTTTATACTTTTATTATAGTTAAGTTAAAGAAAGGAGTTGCAACATGGAAATAATGACTATTACAGAAGTTTCAAAAGCCTTTGGTGTGTCTACTAGGCTACTTAGATACTACGAGCAAATAAATCTTTTATCTAGCAAGAAAATAGAGGACTATGCTTATCGTGTGTATGATAAAAAGGCTGTAACTCGCCTTAATCAAATCATTCTTTTAAGAAAGCTGCGTATTCCATTAAAGCAGATAAAAAGAATTTTTGAAAGCTCAAATGCCGAAACGATATTAGAGATATTTACAACAAGCCTTAGTGAAATTAACAACGAAATTACTGCACTTAAAACCATGCAGATAATATTAAATACTTTCGTTCAAAGACTAAGGCTTGAAGCTAATATCCCAATATCTTCTATGTTATTTAGCGATGAGGTCATACTTGATGCCATTAACTCCTTAACCTTAACTAAAATTAATTTTAAGGAGGAAAAGTCGATGAACGATTTAAACAAAGCAAACGAGGTTCTCACCAAATTAAATGTGAGAATTGTGCAAATCCCCCCTATTACTGTGGCTTCATACCACTTTATTGGAGAAAACCCTGAAGAAACAGTGGGTAATGTAATTAGCAAGTTTGCAAAGGATGTTAATCTTTATGAAATCAAGCCAGATGCAAAATTGTATGGGTTTAACCACCCAGACCCTTGCGAAACTGGCGAACCTCATGGCTATGAAGATTGGGTTACAATTCCTGAAGATATGGAGGTGCCAGCACCACTTGTAAAAAAACAGTTTGCAGGGGGCTTGTATGCTGCACATACTATAAAGTTTCCAAACTTCCATGAGTGGAACAACCTAGCAGATTGGGTTAAAAACAGTGATAAGTATGATGCTAACTACTCGCCAGAAGGTGGTAAAATTATGCACGGATGCTTAGAAGACCACTTAAACTGGGTGTATGCTAACCACCTCGGGTGGCCAGAAAACTTCATTGATGGGCAGATAGATTTACTCCTTCCCGTTAAACTTAAGGCTTAGGTTTTGGAAACATAAAAAACACTAGCTTTATAGATGTATCGAAAATAATTTTAAGGCACAATTAGTATTGATTTATAGGGGGCGACGCTCTCGTCGTCCCGAACAGTTTGGTGAATAACAAAGCCCTTAAAAATCAGGCATTTGCCTCTCGCCTAACTTCCACAACATGCCGCTCTGTTCGGGACAACGTTAATGTATTATAGCATGTAAGTTACCTTCAAAAATCTCAAATTTGTCTCAAATTATAACTTCATAAATTTTCTAGCACCCCATCTAATAGGCTTTAAATAAAACTTTTCAAGTGCTTTTTTTGTATTTTCAAGCTCTTTAATTATTTCAATATTCTGTGGACAATGTTTTTCGCACTTACCACATTTATTGCATTTAGATGCAATGCTTGGCTCTTTCTTAAAGCAAGTTTGCATAAAATATTTTGCAATTGCTGGCATCCTGCCCTCTATAACCGTATTATTATAGCACGAAAGGCAAGTTGGTATATCAACTCCTTGTGGGCAAGGCATGCAATAATTACAACCAGTGCAATTCACCTTTATGGTTTCTTCTATTGCTTGTTTCGCCTCTTCTATGATTAATAATTCTGCTTCTGTTAGCGAGTTTATTTTAGAAGACTTCACAACGGCAATATTTTCTTTAAGCATTTTCATGTCACTCATGCCGGAAAGAACACAAGTAACCTCCTCGTGGTTATAAATCCACCTAAAAGACCACTCTGCAGGAGTTCTTTGAACATCCGCCTTAAAAAACGCCTCAAGAGCCTTTTTAGGTAAATTATTTGCAAGCCTGCCACCTCTAAGAGGCTCCATTATCATAACAGGCAAACCTTTTTTATTTGCATACTGAAGCCCGCTTTTGCCAGCCTGCTTATACTCGTCTAAATAATTATATTGAATCATGCAAAATTCCCACGCAAAATCGTCGCAAATTTTTATAAATTCATCTCTTCCGCCGTGATAAGAAAATCCTATGTTTTTAATGCTTCCATCGGCTTTTTTAGAGTTAATCCAGTCTATCGCACCTAAATCAACTAAGCGCTGCCACATCAAAACATCTGTAAGCATATGTATAAAATAATAATCTATATAATCGGTTTGCAAACGCTCTAGTTGTCTATTAAAATATTTGTCAAAATCGCTATATTTTTTAATTAGTGCAGGAAAAGTTTTTGTAGCAATTTTAACATCTTTGCGTTTATTGTTTTTCGCCAAAATTCGGCCTAAAACTTCTTCGCTATTTCCATAAATATAGGCCGTGTCAAAATAATTAATTCCGTTTTCTATTGCGTATAAAAGAAGCTCTTCTGTTTCTTGTTCGTTTTTTGGAAAACGCATACAACCAAAGCCTAAAAGCGAAAGCTTGTCGCTATTTTTCGGGTTTTCTCTGTAATTCATTATACTCCACCCTCTTCAATTATTATTTTCCTATAATCTTCGCCCTTTGTTTCATCTCTTTCAATTTTAATCCAAACTGCATTCTTAGGGATAACATTTTTAACAATAGACGCCCACTCCACAAGGCAAACCCCATCGCCGTAGAAATATTCTTCATAGCCCGTGTCATAAAGTTTATCAGAATTTTCTATCCGATAAACATCAAAATGATATAAATTTAATCGCCCTGTATATTCATTCAAAATTGTGAATGTTGGACTTGTTATATAATCGTCTATTAAAAGCCCTTTTGCAAAGCCACGGCTAAAAGCCGTTTTGCCTGCACCCAAATCGCCCTCTAAGCAATATATATCACCATTTTTTGCATTATTAGCTAAGCTAAAAGCTATTTTTTCTGTATCCCCAACTGAAAAACTTTCAAATACCATGATAACTCCCCTATTCTCTTACCATCTGCAATTCACGCTCTGCAAGATTTGGATAGAAATTATATTTTTCATACAATGAAAGTGCATTTTTATTTAATATATCTGCCGCTAAAAAGCCTTTTTTCGCACCTTTTTGTACACCATAATATATAGCTTGCTCCATTAGTTTTTTGCCATATCCTAATCCTTGATACAAAGGTGCAACAGCCAGCTCTCTAATCCATAAAATTGTGCCTTCAGCATATATAGAAACACAGCAAAAACCTACAATATCCGAATTTTTGCGACAAATAATAACCTTGTTTTCTAGAATCCAACCGGCTAACCATTCTGCCGACTCGCCTTCAAATCCTCTCGATTGTAGCATACATTCTTTAGACACTGTCGAAACTTTTTCACAGTCTTCTAGTGTAAGATATTCTATTTCTCCTACATCACCAAACTTAGCAGCAGTGTCAGCTAAATTTGTGTTAAAAATATCTGCATATTCTACCCATTCAATAAACCCAAGGCTTTTAAGCCTCTCTCTAAATTCGTCAGGCACAAAATGTATGCGAAGCTTGCCAGGTAGCAAAGTAACTGCCTTAGCTACAGCTTCAAAATTATCCGCCGCCCAGTGTGTCATTATGGGCGATTTACTTCTATCATAGAGTAAAATTAAATCATTACTATCATGCAAAATTTCTGCATTTTTGCAGTCATCAAAATCAATATAATTCATTGCCGTATATTTAAACGTCTTTGCTTTTTCCATAATTATTTCAAAATTCTTTTCGTCAATCATAAAAACACCACCAAAATATAATCTATTTTTATTAAATCATATTTCGGTGGAAATATCAAGTTTTTTAGGTTTTAACAAGCGGTATTTCAATTTCTTGCCCCTGCGTGATGTATCTTACTAGCTTGTCTAAATCAACCCTGTATGCACTATCTTTATTTTTTTTGTAAAAATTTGCGATAAATAGCCCCATCATCGAATCTTCTTTAGGGTTCTTAGAAATAATATCCTTAGCCGACTCTTCTGTCCGCAAAATCAAAATTCTATTGCTTATCGCCCTATTTTCTAAAAGTTCGAACGCCGCATTTACAAAAAGCTCTTCGTTTTGTATTACTTCTTCCGAAAAAATCACAACTTTCATCTGCTCGTAGTAAGTTTTTTTGCTTGAGTTTTTATCGGCATTATACATTGCTTCTGCTAATGTTTCACCCGTTGCCGTTTTTATGTCTTTGGTATCACCTTCAGCCGATTTTGAGTTTAGTGCATTAATTTTTGGAATTTCTAGCGTTATGCTATACCCTCCATCTTCTGCCTTATCTATTCCCATTGTTATTACAAACTCACGGTCTTCTGGTGCAATATTGTCATAGCAAGCTGTTAAAAATAGTGTAAAAAACAATGCAAAAATCCACTTTTTAGTCATAACTTTTTTCACCTAACCTTCTTATTTTTGCAATAACTAAAAGTAGCATTGGAATTATTATCATATAGGTTATAGCAAATATCGTAAATAATGTTTCTCTTATTTCATGAATTTTTGAAGCATCATTTAACAACAGCGAAATCACAAAAATGCTTACTAAAATTATAAACACATAAACGAAATGCTTACCCTTTTTAACAACAGACCTAGTTAAAACTGACGAAAAAAATATGCCCGAATTTATAATTGCAAACAAAGCTACCACAAAAAAGCTCATCATAAGTGCTTCTTGCCTTTCTATGATGCTTCCTGGCAGGGTTGTAATATTCATCATTTCAAGCGTTGGAAAGCGGTGTTTTGTAACGCCGATTGCCCCAAATCTTGCTATGGTTATAAGCGTGATTATCGCCATAAATATGCCAGATACTGCAATTGCAGAAACTGTTGCTTTTCTACCTTTCTTTTTATTGTTTAAGTATGGGTAAGACAAAAGAATTACATAAAGTCCAGCAAAAACTGAGAAACTTGCAAATCCACCCTTTAGATAGCCTCGAGCATCATTTTGGAAAATAGGCAACACTTCGCTAAAATTAGTTTCAAAAATTGCCTTTGAAAATACGACAATAAGCGGAATAAACACGATAAGTGCCAACAACTCGGCAAGCCTTGCCCTTAGCTCCATGCCACAAATGGCAGCATAAGCCGAAACTAGCAAAATCAATAAACTTATAACCCAAATTGGCGTGTTGTAAAGCATTACTTCTTTTACAATTTCTGAAAAAAGCCTAAGCTCAAACGAAACGTGCAAAATAATATTTAAGAAAAGCCCAAGTGCAAGTAAAAATGCAATAGGTTTTGATATTATCTTAGAAGCGTAGTCGAAAAAAGACTTCTCAGGAAAAATATTTGAAAGGCTAGCCATTAAAAAGCCACAAATTATTGCCATGGCTGTACCTATTAAAACAGCGATAAAGCCCTCGTGCGAAACAAATTCGGCACTAATTCTAGGCAATATCAAAAATCCAACACCAAAAATTTCGAGTATTAAAAGTATTTGAAACTGCCTTGTAGAAATTTTATCATTTGC
>Ga0123352_10001220_pt1 | contig 33594 bp, 15 predicted proteins | sample TergutLab28metaG_FD_89700 | JGI IMG/M metagenome (GOLD analysis project Ga0123352, IMG submission 89700) | Labiotermes labralis P1 segment gut microbial communities from Petit-Saut dam, French Guiana - Lab288 P1 | ecosystem: Host-associated > Arthropoda: Insects > Digestive system > Gut ...
CGGCTGTCCACGACTGCTTATTCAATTTATTCGCAGCTACCCTCCATAAAGGAGGCCGTTCCTCTATCCGCAACCTGAGGACGCGCCATGCCGTGGTGACAGGGACCCACTACACATGGACATTAATTGGACTGCCTTTTGAGAATAAAATTTAAAATATTATAAATGTTGGTCGATTATTTAGTGGCGTTTTGTCAGATGCAAAACCTGTTTTACGTCGAACTGGATGACGTAATCGGTTCCTCGATCGTCCAGTGACGCGGCACTTGTCCCAGAGAAACGGAAACCGCAGTTACACCGCTCTGAACACGTGACAACTCATTTGTGTCCGGATAATTTTAAATTCAGTCATAGTGGTTTGGCTGATGTATAGTACGAAGTATGTGGTTATATGAAGGTGGTGGGGGTTAATGTGAATTTAAACAACCACGTCTATTTCTTAGTCTAATGACATAAATATAACCCGACAGATTGGGTTTGATATAGTTTCATTTTATTTTGGTTGGATTACGCATGCACAGTGAGAATAAACTTGAGAAACTGATTTTTAGATCGTGAAGTGTACCACTTTCGATTTTAGTTATGTCCTACTGGTTTATATCGACAATAGACGACTAAACAACTAAATTCCCGTGTGTAGAATTAGTACATCAAGTAAAATATGCACCACATACAATACAACTCATGACAAATATTAATCTCCTACATGTTTCGGCACCGGGGTGTCGTCATCAAAGGAGTTTTCAGATCAAGGAATACAAACTCAATATGCTAACCTAGCTTAGCGTGTTGGGCTTGTAGGAGATTAATATTTGTCATACGTTGTATTGTATTGGGTGCAATTGTTAATTAATGCATTAATTATGAGAATGAGCACGGTATGAGTAACATAAAATTCCCTGTGTTTATTTTTATTTGTGGGCGTAATCCAAATAACATGTCCGTTGTCGATATTATCCGGCTAATTTAAATATCAGACGAATTTCAGACCCATTTGTTATACTGTCATATGCGTATACAGTAGCTATATATAGATATATTCTAACGCATTCCGGTTCTGCAGAAGGCCACCGCACAGTCTTCGACACACGACCACAACATGTTAATGTGTGGCATGTGCTTCTTTCAATAACTGTATCGAAGTTGATTCTGAGGTTTTACCCAGAACCCCACATAACGTTCCGTTTCCGCATGTTGTGTTCGGCAGACGACATAGACGGCCTTGGCTGTATTGCGAATTCCCATTAGCGAAAGTGATAAGTTGATAGCTGTGATGGCCTACTTTATATGGACCCATATTGTGTCTCCTCACCCTCGACAATTAAGGAATCATTCAGTATGAAGGACGAATTCATAAATAAGAAATGAGAAGAGCAGGCAACATCTGGAGAGACGTGACGAATGTCTCTTTTAATGCTTCAAACATTTACATGGTACACGCAAATAAACAAATGAGTAAATCTGATTGGAAGCTGCATGTAGTTTTTGGCTAACCATCGTTTTGTTGTTGTACATTTTGCAAAGCAGCTGTTTCGGCCCCTAGCATCTATACTGTCATTTCCTGGGCAACGTAGACGAAGGTTTCGTGTTGGGTTGAGGTTGTTATTTCTAAATAGTTGAATTAAATTTGGAGCATTATATTGATTCGATAGATTAAGTATTAGACCTAGGTGGTTTACAAAAATCATGAGTAAAATTTATGTTAATTTTAACTATATTGTCATTATTTCGCATCCAGTTTTTTTTTTTCATAGCTTACTGAGATTTAATATAAACAACCCCACTGTATCCCTTCGCCCCTTCCGTCGTAATACATTATATATAAGTACAGAAGTTTCTAGATTATGTTTTTGGATATGAATTTCCGTTTGGGTCAGAAGGTGTTGAAGGACTGCGTAATTCATTTTTTTTTTTTATTTCATCGTATCCATTTCAACGCACCAGTGTGTCTTGCGTTTCGTGGCATCTTGCCAGCAGAGGGGAAGTGCCGTCACACTCTTCCCTTCCGGTGGTCCTTGACCGCGTGCTCTACATCGGTTACCTCACTGCTGATACGCTGTGATTACTGTTTATGGAGAAAGGGAAAGTTTGTGTGTTGTGTGGGGCGAGGTTGCCCGCTGGCATTGCGTCAACCGTCACCTGTAGGATACCATTTGGCTTCAAGACTGTGCTCCACAGTTGCCAGAATTTTAGAGCACGAAGTTATTGGAATAACTTAGAGTGCAACTTGTTTTTAAGTGTTTCGACCTGTAAGGCTGGCGAGAACTATAATTTAATAACAAATGAATAAATAAATACTTCCTTTGCACAGCTTAACACCAATACAGATTCCTAGCTCTTGAATTTGTCATAGTCGTGACTTCGCCATGTTTGTTGTTCTTAACATACAAGTGGCGTCTCCTTGAGGATCAGTCTCCACACAAGATAGCGCATGTTTAGCTACGGTGGTCGTTACTAAACTCCATCCAACCGAAAGATAAATACAAGTTTTCTGCTGGCCGTCATTTGGTTGTTTTAAATTTGCAAAAGGAATTCCGTTAAATTAAGTTTAATATTTTACGAGTACATAAAATTTCATGTGCTCATGTGTCGTTGCTGTCATTCCCACCCTAGAACATCGAACAGCTGTCATGTTGGTATTATTGAATATAGGAAATTAACAAGTACGAAGGTGGGGTGGCATCTGGTGGCATTATTTCCATACTAACTTGTATTAAATAACTACAGTTAGATTAAAATTTATTAGGGGGGAAGAAACACAGATACACTAGACCATTATACCATAAGTCTATATTTTCTAATGAGAAAACGTGGCTAAATATTTGTACAATTTCCGGACATGTACTTTTTTACATACTGCGTGCCCCTTGTTGTCGGTCATGGATTGTCTGTTAGACCCTCTCATGAGCCCTACAGTTTTATGGCGCATGCTTATAGACGGAATTCCACTTACCCTACACCACTCGACGCCACTATGTGCCACGTGTAGTGTCTGGCTACCCAAAATTCGTTAGGTGTTTATGTGGCAGGCCTAGGATAGGTCTGCACAGCATTGTGAAGGTAAATGGAATTCTAGCACATACCAAATGTATTTCGGTGCGTTCAGACATTCTCCACGAGGCGCAATGTGGCTTGGAGTCGCGTGGGGTATCCAGAATTCCACCGTTCGAATGTCCCTGAGACCATGAATGTGACCTGTATGTTGTGTGAACTTCGGAGTAATCCCTTTCGAAACACAGTTTAAAGAACTTGTGATATAAGCGGTCAGGGGAGGAATTAAGCAGGAAATTTATATTAGGATTTTTGTAGGATGGCATTCGTTAGTACTAGGGAAGGGAAGCAGCCATGTCAGTCCATGTCGTTGTAGTACATCGAAACCATGTGTGTTTGCTAGTTGGTAATACCTTGGGAGGGTTCCTTAGATCGAATTTCTTAGCCAGCTGCCATGCAACTTTACGTAATTTTCCGAGAATATTCTAAAGATGGCAGCACTTGTACGACAGATCGACATCTTGGGCCAAGCTAGATTGTGATCGATCGTGCAGCTCGGTGACAATGTCACGATTAGTCTCTCTCCGGACAGAGACAATTGGCAGCTGTTGTGTAACCGGTAATGAACTCTCGAGTTCCATAGAATGTGATAAATGTTTTGACTAGTTAGGGAGCTATTCATTATCTTTTCCAGGAGAACTCTTCTTTCTTCAGTGAGTGAGTGAATACGTTCCCAAAGACTTCTTGTCAGAAAGATCCCTGAAACCTAAAAAATGTATGGAATATTAAGAGAGAATAGCGACTCAGCCGTAAAATATCGGCAACAGAAGAAATTGCATACGATGACGAATGAGCAACGAATGGCATCTACAAGTCACAAGAAATCTTGTCCTGTTTATTTATAACAAAATGCTTGGCAGGCACTATAATCATTTACCTTCCATGCCTCTTACTTTGTTATGGCCCTTCTTCCCATAAAGCTTTGGACAGCGTGGATATAAGGTTGCAGAGAACCATAAATCCTGTCAAAATCAGACGATGTAAATCTCAACTTCAAGAATATGACGGTAGTTCTAAATGTGCCAATTAAGAGTAGTATAAACCAGTTACTGTTCCTGTGTTCCACGTGTAGTTCAGCATTGACAGCGGTATAACGTTATAACAGAATGTTATCCCATAGCTTAACCAGCTTGCTGCATGATGTGTAAGGATTTCAGGTTTTATCTAGGAATGCAGAACAACGGGTTTCTTATAAAGGGGCATAATGAGAGACGTGTTGTGACCACAAAAATACCTGACTTCAAGGCCTCGTCTTTGGACAGTTCGGGTAAGCGCTCGATTGGATACTTTCAAATTAAATTCGCTCCCCATTTAGCGCCCTTTTCCTTTAACATCCGTTTTGGTAATTTCCTCCAACGTACCACGGAATTTCCGGATCAAAAATTACGTTTCCCATTTCTACGTGTGTGTTACAAGCCTCTTCCATCGCACCGTCTCTGAGTGATTGATTACCTTGCCACTAGTACACAAAGAAGTACTTTATTGTGTACGAGTAATTTCTACACATAAGTTGTTTGTTTGCTGTACTGTATCGCGTGTTATGTTTGCTCAGTGTGTGTTGTCATTTACACAGACACCCTGTGACAGCTGCAGGGTCGGTGAAACTGTTGAACGGTCCGTGGTATAGGTTTATCATTGCGTTAACAGGTTCCAAGAATGTACCTTCCCTACGTGGTTGATAACCTTCATATTTTGTTACTGCGAGACATTATGCCAAGTCGTACTGTCCGCTGAGAGCACTGCAAAAGATGTGTTCCTTAATTTGGTGCTCAGAACTCCCGCCGACGTACTTGCAACTTTATGTTAAGTAGGCTGTATAATTGATCGGTCATTGTATATGAAAACCAAATGGACGACTGACGTTAGGAGAAGTTCTCTCGTATCATATATCACCAAAAAAGTTAGTATCGATTTATATGATACGTGAAGAAGTCCGTGTACGGCCACTCTGTGAAAGACTGAAAAGCCCTATGGCTTGTGTATTTTTTTAATCAGCCACTACAGCGAAAAGTGAACACTGCCGTCGACTAGCGTTATGTAGAGAGCTGTCATATTGTGTTTTATCAAAGTTTAGAATAGCAGGTTATGGTACCGTACACCCTGAAGAAGTTCATCTCAAATTGGTCAATATGTCAAAAACATCAAAATGACAGATCGGGGTTACGCAAAGATGACCCATTTTTTATTCATCTAAACTTTCTCTTACGGTTTATGAAGTACCTAAGAAATTTCGCCGAACTTACGTTCTGAGAAGGAACAATAGGCTTAGGAATCTGTCAGTATGATTGAAAATAGGCAGCCGAGTAACGATATTCGGCGATCTCTCACATCAAACTTCGCCATAATATGATCAGCGGATTATGATATACATGAAAATGTTCATTTATGGCCTTTGTAAAGTGGGCTGTGGAATAGATTAATATGGCTAAAAATCTAAATTTGCAGACGACTTGTAGTCCCAAGTCTCCAATGTCAAATTTTAGAATACTCTCTCCAGCAGTCACGCGTTGATGTTAAATCACAGGCGGTCGGTTGTAATTTACGTGGAAGTCAATCCGTCGTTTTTCTTTTCTAAAGAATGCTTAAAAGTTAATTCATCATCCCTTGGGCTTTGGGAATTTATCAACATTATATTAGTTAATTAATTAATTTTCTGAATAAGGAGCAAGTCCCAGTTTATAAAACGCTTGGTTTTTGAGTGACGTCACACCCGTTTGAAGGCTAGGAGTCTGATTTTAACTATCCTATTATTATTATTATTATCATCGTTATATATATATATATATGTGTGTGTGTGTGTGTGTGTGTACATCGCCTATTCCTAATTATCGGTAATGAAACTTTTCATTCGAGCTGTTCCGAATTCTTTATCAGTGTTGAGTTATTATATTTTACTGAAATACTGAGAACAAGTAGTAAGCTTTCTGGATAAGGTACCTTAAATAATCTGTAGGTAACGTTTTTAACACCTCATGAAATACGTCATGCAGTACAGCTTGAAAATTATGCTACCCCCGCCATGTGATGTGTCAGTTTCTCGTGTTTATGTGCCTCTGTTATATTGCCATCTGGATATCTGTGTAGTTACAATTTTGATTCCTTTGGTCTTTGACATTAGATGTTGAAATAATGAGAAAACTGACACAAAATCTGCTTATATAAGTAGCTGTTGTGTATTTCTGGTAACAGCTTACAAAACCAAATGACCTCAGGGAAGCAAAGAAGTATTTTTAACCATGTATATAAGTCACTATAAAATTTTCCATGTTTGCCACTTTATCACGGTTTATCTCCAGTCGTATGCAGCACTTTTTTCACCGCGTTATTCTGAGAACACAGATTTCTGACATTTGGTTAAAATCTTGCGGCATGTGTGTCTGAGTGTATGGCCCCTGTTCTGAACGCTCTTTAAGGGCGACAGGAGGTCAACAGCAATTTCATCTTTAATGGGTTTGTTGAGTCTATGGATCGAGGTGGCGCTGAGTTAGTTGTTTGGACAGGAAGGCGGGGTCCCGTACAGTTATCACAAAAGTCACTATCGGCTCGTGTTTGAAGGAGTGCACTGTGCTTTCCATTTTTCACATGCATCTGTTACCTCTGCAGTAGGCGATGTTGCTTTTTTAGACATTCTTTACGAAGTAAAAAATAACGCATTATGTGAAGACATAACGAATGTCTTATGTCCGTTCCTCTGTCTGTCTGTGACGAAGTGTCAGCAACGAAACCGTTCGTCGGTATTCCATGACCTTCGGTATTAGAGTTTCTTACAAAAATTTGTCAAGCCAGCATGAATCCTTGAGTTTCTGTTCTGTTACAGTTATACTTTATTTAGTGGCACAAATGAGTTCCTACCTGTACATACCACACTTCTCAACCCATCTGGGTAAAATTAGGTACAGGGTATCTCCACTTAATGTAGTTTGATAGTTGTGCATTTCGTCGCAACAGGTTTAGTGAAAACCATATTTTATCTGGGATTGGAAACGAAGTTTTTCCCAGTTTTGTAAATTTTTCACTTGACTTGATTGGACTTCGGTATAGATCTTCACGTAATGCCGTTGCTGGAGTTAGAGTGTTTTGTGAAGTCGAGCAATGAAAGGCATACTTTACGTAAGGACGTCAGTGAAATGTTGCTCTATCTTCTACACTCTTCTTCCGATTATGGTAATATTCGGCATGTGTCCGCAGAAACCTATTGAGTGCTTGTGAGTTTCTGAAAATCGGCGCATTGAAAATCGTACTCAGGGTCATATATTATTTTCTATTCGATTTGGGTGAAATTCGGAATAAGAGAGCTGCTCATTTTGCTGGGGAGTATTCCTTCCGTTAAAATCGGCCCAGGGAAGGCTGTTTTTGTGGCCGTCAATGTAAGTACTCGTACATTGACACGTGTGTCTTGAAACCGAATGTTATTTTGAACGCAAAAAAGCCCTCGGGAAAACTATGTACTGCGTCACAGTGTACGCTATTTGCGGTCTTGTATTTTTCATTTTCTTCTTGAAACGTCTGATTGGTATTATTCTCAAATACAATGTTATTGCTACTGTTAGTGGCAGTTAAAATATTCTGAAAATATAATCATCGTGTAAGACCATGATGCACCGTCCGCATTTCCATTGTTCAGCTTGGCGAATCTTAACCCGTGGGTCAGGTCTAGTGGAATGATACACTGCTGAATTGTGTACCCTTCCGCTAGACGTGTCTTCCGGATCAGGAGTCCCCACTGACCACCAGGTAATATCGGATGAATCGAACGCAGAGCTTATGTTTAGTCTGGAAAACTAGAATAATAGAAAAACATCCGCCGATTGTTCCAGAGAGAGAGAGAGAGAGAGAATAAAGGCAAAACGAAACGTAACAAGTTCCATATTAAATGCCAAAATAAACTGGCAATAAATTTTTTACGAGGGAACTGCACCTCAGTTGCGAACGATAATACGTAATATATAAAAATACTAGGAAAGGATTTATGTTTTCTATTCAGAAGATCGTGTATTTAATTTCAGTGTCTGTCTTGAAGACACGCTTTAATAATGCGTCTATGTATTAGACCTACAGCTGCTAGTCAACTGCTGTTTCTAATCATTGTCATAATAGCATATAGCATATATGTACCAACCGAAATGCAAACAAAGAATATCGTTGAAGTAAAAATCTGAAGGCATTTCAGACAGATATCTTGCACATACTTAAACCAGTGAGATTGCGCATTTACTGATATAAAGAATAAATATATTTTCATTATCCTGCTGCTAAATTTGTATCAGCAGTAAATTAACACCGATGCCTATGAGGGATTAAAATTGCAAGGAAAACACGTGGACGAAACGTGTATTTGAGCCTGGAGTGGCAGATTCCCACTCTTGTTCACCGCCGCAGACATAAAGTGACGAACGGGTCCATCCCGATTTAATGCAAACACTTGCTCTTTCAGCCTTCCTCATCATGAGGGATACCGCCCTCTCCGGAGTTGTGAAAATGATCTGACATGCGTCGAAGCACCAGATGCTAACGCTCAAACACCTGCTACCCATCCGAATCTACGAATTCTTAAGCACTTGTGGCTCGTCCTTTTAATTTATTTTTGAACTTCTTCAGTGGTGATTTAGCTGCGGGTTTTTTCGGTAACCTTCAAAGGAACTGCCTAATTCGGTGGCTAAGTTCAGGAATTAGTTGGTGTTTAAAGAACTGTATGCAGCTGTTGGTTGAACGAATCCCCAAGAAGTGTCTCGCACTTCCAGCTGGTGCGATGAGCATTTCCTCTCTTGACATTAACCACAAATAACATTTCTATCAGTGCAACGGACTGCAGGAGTTATTAGTAAAGGCTTTGAACGATAAGTCGTTGTTGAATAGTACTGCCTGTTATCCAGTTATGCAGGATAATCATTATCATTGTGGGGCCAAATGTTAGAAGCAATTCCTCGGCGGGCTGCAGTGCTCTTGTCGCCGATCTCCGTAAAACTTGTCACTACACAAGCCGCCTGCTTTTCGAAGTTCTGGTACTATATGAACGAATAGTTCCAGGGTCCTGTACTGCATGGTGGTAATGTGGATTCCACCTCACGCGATTGTATGGCTGCCATGTTTTTATTATTGACTCTAGGTAGGTTAACATGTGCGGGATGCGAGTGGCCTCGAGTGGTATAATGTTGGTGTCAAAATTTGTGACGTTGAAGAGAGACTTAGACTGACAGACAGACGGGCGGAGAGGCGCGCGCACACAAATACGGTATGGTGATCTCATAATATTAGTGTGCCCTTATTTTCTTCGTGAATTAATCCTTAAATACGCTGTATAAGTTACAACAAATAATGGTGATGACGATAATAATAATAATAGTATACTGTAGTTGTTTGTTTACATTGTGACTCAACAGCACGTAATAATTATGAAGGTAGTGATGACGATGACGACGACGACGATGATGATGATGATGATGATGATAAGAAGAAGAAGAAGAAGAAAATAATAAGAATGCCTTCTCGTCCGTAGCTGTGACAGTGCCTGTGTCTGCGTTCACGCCATACTCATATTTGTTTAAATGTAAAGGATTGGTAAGGAGCCTTGGCCTTTTTGTGAAAGTACACCTTCATTCTGTCTTTATTAACTTTCGGCACTAGATGGAGGTAAATGTTTAGCTTCGAGCTCTAGTCGCTTTGGTTCCAAGGAAAGGACCCCCGTTAAATAGGAAACTGGTTGGGCCCCAGGGTGCTTGCACGGAGCCAGTAATAACAGAGCCTTTTCATTAGTTCTAGCCTCTCACTCTTTACTGTTCCTGTATTAATTTTTTTCACACAACCTCGATGTAAGGTACTAATTTTTCTTCTTCCGTGTACATCTGGTGATAAATGTTTAACCACTACTGCTGCTGCTGCTGCTACTACTTCTACTACTACTACTGCTGCTGCTGCTGCTACTACTACTACTTACACCCACTATTGGCAATTCAGGTGGCAGGAAGCTGGTCTGATTGACAGATGTAATGGAAAATCAAAAGTACAGTTCCCTCTGCTTCACTGTAACAACTTTGTTCTGCTTCATAATGAGCCCGGGCTTGCTACAAGTACCACAACAAAAAGACGACCGTCCCTCCTTTTTGAATTCTCATTTTTAAAGTGCATGCCTGTGCCCATACCGAAAGGCAGTGTTTTGGTAGGGGCCCGACGGCTAAGATTATGCCCGTAAACAGAGCGACCTAAAGTGCAATTGCTGTAGAAAATTCAATTTTTGACACTCATGAAAGATCAAAAATAGAAGTAAAGGGTTATCGATGTTGCTTGCAAACTTACTGTCATCTTCGTATCGACACGGCCAGGTACCAAGCAGACTACGGTGACTGTTGGCCATCGTGCAAATCTGAAGTTTGATGCTTCGGACAGAATTATTAGTAGATAAAATAATAAAATTATCGACGTTTCGGAAGAAACTTGATGCTTCTTTTATTCAAGTATGGTGTTTGGGCAGAAGACAACAATGGGTGTGGATCCCAACAATATTGGAGCGTCATATTTCTGGCAATTAAAGCAGACGCTTCGAAAGAAACTGCTTCCTTCATTTCGACATGGTTGTACCCGGAGGATGCAGTAACCTAAATAAGCACTTTGTTACAACCGAGTTCCATATGCCAGGCATCCTGTAATAGGACAACTTATTTCGTAACTTCGGACTGGTGAGCGGGTTCGTGGCAACGTTGTCACATTTACGATGGTTCTTGGTATTTTGTTGCCGTAACTTAGGAACGACTAGCCACTGCTAATGTACTTATGCACAGGGTTTCAAAATCATATCCTATAACAAGAGCTATTATTATTATTATTATTATTCAGTTCTTTGTTACTGCGTACTGCCTTAACAGGTAATTCTCAATTACAAAATCAGAACATATACACGAAAATAAAAATAAGCCTGTGAATTATAAGAAGTAGATTATTTCATGAGTCAGTTCGGTTTTAATAATATTTGAAGATCGTTATTTAGAAAATGAATCGAGCCCGCTTCGGAGCGTTAATTTGCGTCTTGCTCGTCTCGTTCTGTTTCACGGACGCGGTGACTTTCGTTACAAGAGAGAGTGTCTAGTAGGCCGTGCGCTGGAAATGGCAGAATCAGTACTACAGTCTCTCCAGACATGTGTCTTTCCGATGCTCATCTGCATTGAGTTTTGCGCGCTGCGAAGCGATATCTGCGAACGGGTAGTCAGGCGACCTGTTGTTCCTCTTGCTGACAGCATCGCTGAAACGCAGTAGCATATAGCGGCATATTGCAGGCCGCACAGTTACACAACAGATCACAAACTGTGACCAAGGCGTCCAACATGGCCCACCTGAGATTAAAGCAAGACAGGCAGTATACATACAGCTTGTATGATGTAACATTGTGGCGCGTTCGCGTAACTATTGTTGCCCTGAAAAAACAATTAGTTTTACGTATTCTCAGTGTGTGTCTGTAGCCTTAGTTATCCAGCACGCAATGCGCATGCGCCCTATTATATTGTCATCTATGGCCTGCCCGGCTTTGCAGTATATTTCCACATTATCTAAAAAACGGCACGATTTTTGGAGAACATTTATCGAACATAGAATGCGTGTTTTGATTTTCTCAACAAATTTTTACTGATATATTTCTCATTCTAAAAATAAGTCAGATAATTTAATAATAATAATAAACTGCAATGGGTTTATACCCGGTGGCAGTGTACTACAATGCAAGACAGAACAATGCAGTACAGTACAGTACAGTACAATACAATATAATAACACACATCATACACAATAACATACAGCATTCAAGGCAACTCTCTAAAAGCAAAATTACAAAAAAAAAAAATCTAGAACACATATTATACACTGTTAAGACTCAGAAACGAGTAGAATCTAAAGTAGATGAATCAGTATTCAAAACCACTACGTATATTAAACAGTGAGTAAACCGTACTATAGTACTCAAGTTCACACATTTCACCAAACTCCTGCACCTCACTTCACCTCACTACTCTTATATACACTTCACAGCCCACCCCTCCTAAATTCCCTTCCCTTTGCCGCATTTAGCTGATCTTCACCCCACTTTAATTTAGCGGATCCTTCACCCGGGCTGTCGTGAAGCTAATTGCCTTACTTTTACCTGGATTTATTTTCGTCATATTATCCACCGCCCACTCCCTAGTCTGCCCAGATCTATCTGCAACTTCTCAGCAATCCGTTATCACAACTGTACTTACATCTTCACATAAAGTACCCTTTTGCTCGTTAGATTTTAATTGGGCTTGAATGTTATCGACAGATATTCGAAAAAGATTCAAATACCAAATGTCATGGAAATCCGGTCAATGGATGCCGAGTTGTTCCATGCGGACGGACGGACAGACAAACATACCCGACGAAACTAATAGTTGTTTTTCGAAATTTTGCGAACGCGCCTCAAAACTAATTAGCTAACACTTAGTGTTTAGTAGGTCAGTAGCTAAATAACACACTGACTTGATCAGAACTAGTGACTGACAGTGGTCACTTTAAATAATTAAACTGCTTTTGAAAATGCTTTTTATTACTACAAAGGATCCATATTTATGAATCGGAAACTGGCAGTGGGTTGTAATCAATGATGAAAAAAAGTTCACGGTGCCCGAAGACGGATTCATGATCGTGTTACCCGCTGTTGATAAAATCTGGACGCCCGTAAGTGAAGGTGTTAGTAAAACAATTCTGACTTACACGTAACTTAACCATTTAGACTTTAAGGGGTTTAAATTCCAAAATTTTTATAATCAGCCACTTTAATGGCTTTTCCCGCCGATAAATGCAGACGAAATTGTTATATGCACTGAAATAGTTTTGTATCTTCCAGAAATGATATGCTTCACCAAAACGCGTACGTCCTCATTGTTCTTAAGATTTTGGCCTGAACACTTCCTTCACCGCCGCATGGCTGTTCGAAATTTCCTTCATCCTCAACATAGGTTAAACAGTTTTATTTATTAATGGAAGCGGCCGCTCCTGGAACCTCACAATCCCATAAAAAATGTAGCAAGAAGTAGCAGCCACGGCAGGAGGTGTTTCAGTTTAGCAGGTCGGCTCTTGTCGCGTCTTGTGACAGTTGTAAGTGAATGCATGGAAGTGGTGAAGGAAGAAAAGGACCACAGTGTTTAGTCGAATACAGTTACTGGATTTCTGCCGGTCTGGAGTTTCAACTGGATACCTGGGATTTTAATGACCTTCTGAGAGGAATACAGACGTTGTGTCTCATTTTGTAAACCTTCTGTAACTGTCTTCAGCTTGATCATAGTCATATTTCGCTACCGTTCCTTTTCCTCGGCTGTCCGCGATGTTATATAGCTTTCCTGATTTTCTTACCACAGCAAGTGTTGAGATGAGGAAGTTAATTACTTGTGATAACAGTGCTTTATTTCCGTTCAGCAAAAACACATTATTATTGAAAAGCGCCCAGGGTTTCTAATTATCGATTCTTCTGATTTGTTGAATTATAATTAATTTAATTAATTAATGCTAAGAAATTAATTAGTTTATTTCCTGGCATTTGCCTGTGTTCTGCTTTTTAGATCATCTTCAACAAATATAGTGCCAAGTTTCCCCATCCTTCAGTGTGCACTACAGACAGAAAATGAAGGGAGGGTGTTATTCACTGTACTCAACTCAGAATTGAGGTCATGGCGAGCAGTAGATAATGACTAGCCAATCACGTATGGTTGGCAGATTTTCCACGAGATGGTGTGGAGCTAATTGGTATGCGTGGAAAGACATTCGGTGACGGAACATTTAAAGCTGTCTAAACGAAAGTTGTACTGTTTATATTTCTGCTGCAAATCCAGCATCGGCACCGCTTGTTGGTCAAGGACAGGTGACCATTGTGGCGTCACACCAAAATGGGGTCGATAATTTATTGTTGCATAATAGCAGTGCACAACTCGACTTATTTTAGAGGTCACGATAAGCTAATGTTGCTCTTATCACTATTTCTTTATTTCTTCCAGGATTTGTTCAGTAGCTTACAATGTCAGCAGAAATAGAGGGCCAAGTCAATATGTTAATATCACGTAATGTCACAGATATTAGACACAGAATGCTGGCAACAATAGAACAGCGTAACTTAGGTCGCAGAAAAATGAGAGAACTTTGTATCCTGTTCTGTTCTATAAGAAAGGGTAGGCTTACACTGCTGGCACAGTAATCTAATCCGGTCTGGTTCACAAAGATGTTGCTAAGGCAGACCTTCTCTTTACTGCACTGGGGCCAGGAGCCATGGGGTATGTCAAAGCTGTGCAGGAATTCTGTGGCTGCCTTTGCAGCACCTTTGTGAGTCATGCTCGATTTGGCTGCATTAGATATTATTCGGTTATTGTGTCGACAGCCCTTATGTTATCTTTGTGTTCTTTTTTCTGTGAACGAGGTAACCTGATATTTATGAAACTTGGTACGAAAGTTATGCCATTGAAGGACACTGGAATGTCTTGTTTCCAATAGTCAACTGTGACAACATAGCGAAGGCGCAAACTTGTGTACTGTGAGCTGCATTGCCTTTGATTATTGTGGGTTGCGATATGATTTATTGTGGTATATCATCGGGAAATAGGCAACATCCGTTAAGGTAATTTCTTGTACTGTTGCTGAAAATGCTGTTTGTTAGTTTAAATGCATAACTAAACTCTGTGATGCCAACAATTCCTCGCATGCTGAAAAATTCGTAGCACGCGAGTATGTCGTAGCTGTTACATTTGAATACCAAAGCTCATACCACTTTCTGACTGTTTTCAAGCAAACTGTGCGTTCTAGATGACCTTACAGTTAGAAGTCTTCAGGAGTGAGATTGGGTGATCACGAAGGGCACCGTTCACTTTCATCGTGTTCATATAGCTGGAGAGTGAGAGTCAAAACAACTGCTCCCTTATGCATAGCACAGCAGTTTGCTTCGTTTCCAATGGTACATCCTCCAGCAGCTGAGGTGTTTTACTAACAGGAACGTTTCGGCTTGGTTTTGCGAGTAGACTGCGATGCTTGTGTAACCTTATAAAGCCTACTGGTTACGTGTTGCACCAATGAGTTTAACACTGAACTACTGTACGCTCTGCCCACACTGTATTATGTGTTTTGTATTTATGTGAGAACAAACAGCGACTTGCAGCATAAACTGATTGGTTTTTATAACCGAGATGAAAAGTGTTTACAGCGCGATACGGACTGGGCCTTTAAACTTTAGGCACCATGCGTCCTATATATATATATATATATATATATATATAGGACAGGCGTACTGCTATTCCCCAGAGTACGCTTTTTATATATTTAATCAACAAATATATTATTTAATTATTTTTTTAAACTTTCACCGTCTTCGTTTATTCCTCCACAAAATGTCGTGTATTTCCTAACGTAAACCTTCTTGGTTCATAAAATATTTACATTGTACATAAATGGTGTGCTAAACTATAAATGTCCAGCTTCAGGGCCAAAGGGTTAAATAAAGCAGTCTGCGCTTCGTCTTTAAATGATTACACATCCCCTGCATAACCTTGGAACTTGTATACGCTGATGTCATTGACCATGCGAATTATTATTAATCATTAGAAAAACTGGTATCATGTGTTCGGATGCTCTGCAAGCGTGAAAAAACAGCTGTATTTTGTGTGTGTTTATGTTGTCCTGTGTAGTTGGGAGCCATGGACCGATCCCCTGTCTAACGAGCCGTACCAAATGCATTTAGTCCTGAATCTCATGTGATCGTAAATTCTGTTGCGTGAAAAATGAAAAAATCCTGTTTGTTTTATGAGAACAAGTGGCTGGCGCGCTCTGTGCGGAAACTAGCTCATCCTTAGACTGCACTGCGACACAGCAGAGTAGGAGAAGATGCCGAATGCACAAGGCGAATCTGAAATTAGCAAAGACAGGCGAAGTGGGCTGTCTGTTGTGAACAGTGTATCAGAATAATCCTGCAACCTAAATCCTCGTGTTCCCTTTGAGATGCCGACAGTTGTAGAGTCAGCTTATAAGCTGCTTACCTTATATGAGTACCAGAGGTTCATTACCGTGTTCACAACACCCCGTAACTGAACCCTACCCTGAGCCACTTAAATCCAGCCGGCTCCTTCATAACCTATTGCCTTCACACCACAGTAAATATTTTCCTCCCATATACGCTAATGTCTCCCAAGTGGTCTGTACCCATCAGGCAGGCACGCTGACCAGAATTTGGTATGAATTTGTCACATGTCCCATGCGTGCTACTTTCCCGCCAGATCAGTCTACTGTACACAGCTGTCTGGTCTCAGACACGTTTAATCTGCGTTATAAATTTAGTGTAACAGACCAAGTCTCACGAGCATAACAATGGACAGATTCAGTATTTCATATGTTTGAAACTTTGTGGTTTCATTAAAATTAGAATTTGGTTTTGATTTTTGGTCACGAGACAGGACGACAAGTTTTCCGCGAAACTAAACTGTCCATAACGTTGTAGTGATATTGGATTACTTATAGATCGCAAATATTTCAGTTTTTCCTCTTTTTAGGAATTTCTTATCAATGTTTTACATTATTTGTGTTGATGGAGCATGTGTTAAACGTCTATATTTTGCTTTACACCTTTAAGGAATACAGAATGCTAAGAGTATCTCATAGTAATCCACTATAAGAAACTTTGTGGACCAGGCGTGATTAGAACCTCTACTAAAGTTTTCCGGAATTTTTAATAGATCCTCAGATTTGCCAACCAGTCACGTAGTTTGTCATAGTCAGTGGTCAGTTGTAGGACCGTCTTGTTAGATGTAGGCAGTACGCCAGCCGTCGCGGGTGAAGGTTATGTTGAAATCGACTGTGGTGTTTTGTTCCAAAGGGACAAAGCAGAGAAACGAATAAAGGGAGACGAGAAACACTGTTTTCAGTGTGACATGACCTTGCGTGCCACGCATGCGTCAGGGGAACAAGTCTATTTGAAAAAACCCACGCACCGGCGACGACAGGCTTTCATGTTTGTCGTTTCCATGGTGATCCGACGCGACGCGACGCCGCAACTCGGGGTGACCGGGGAGGAAATGCCAAGGATGGACACTGACCCGGCCCAGATGGCCTTGCTACGGGCACCACGCCTCGTCATAGCAGTGCACAACGTAGTGTCTGGGCTGGAGCAACCGCGTATAGCGTCTTGCCACATATTTGCATAACTAAAACTGATGGCGTGCTTTGGTCTGTTGGCGAAGTGAGCTTAGTATTACTTTACCATTACATAACTGCAGTTCTAAAAATTGTAGGAACACTGTCGATACCATACATCTTCCCTGCAATGGATATACACAAATGAATTTGTTATCAACAAATTGCGCAACAAATTTTACTTATCAACATATGGGGGACTACTGCAACATGCTTCGGCTGTTTCTTGTAGCCATCCTCAGGGAGTACTAATATACAAAGATTATACTACGTACGGAGTGACAGCTTGTCAACGTACGGGACTTACCAGCCAAGAATTTCGAAGAGAATTATACAAATTTCAGATATTTGGATGAACTTGATTTTGAGTCCAGTATAATGTTAGCATATATATATATATATATATATATATATATATATGAATGTAACGTAGTTCAACCGACAGATTTCTATTGATGATAGAGGAGGTCATGACAGGGGATTTGGGAATAGGAACCAGCGTCCGAAAATGCTTAGTTCGGATGCTACATGTAGAACCACGAACAAATGCGGTTTGGATATATAAATTGCATGTCGCTGTGGAACTTGGTAGTCTGATACTTAATATTACTGTTCTGGGCGTGGCATTATGTGAAATATAAGAAAAGCTGTTGTTTAGGAAGAATCAAACTTACATCTGAAATGTTTCTTGCAATAGGTTTATGACATTGCTGTATTAGATTTAGGAAACATTTCTTCGTTTATTTTCATTTTTTATTTCCATTTCGCCTGTAAATTTCATTTTTTTAATCAGTTCTTTATTTAACATAACTCCACATCTAGAACAATAAAAGTATGTACGTGGCTATAAAGTTCCAGAACAACAAGCACTTTATTCTTCCAACCCGATCGTTTTCATAGTTCTGCGCTTAGCGGCCGAATTAAGCATTTCCATGTATTGATTTTCATCCTGAAATACACTTATTTGATCTTCTCTCATTCCTAGAAATACGTCCGTTTAATAACGTTATACACTTTTATATATTGTCAACATTATATGTTAATATGTTAAACTAAAGTTATAATAGCATGTTTGTAGTATGTCTTACCATTTACTGTAGACGAAATCAAATGTGAAATTTGAATGAAAGCATCACGATGTGCTTATAAACGTAATGTGAAATGTTAGCTCCATATGTGTGTGTGTGTGTGGGGGGGGGGACTATAAGAAATAGCCAAAACATGCTGAAATAGTCTTCAATGTGAAATATGTTACGCAATTTCTTGCCATTGTATTAATTTATTGTATGAACACTGGCAACGCATTTGGGAGTTATTTTATAACGTAATCAACAGTTAATAGTGACTCGGTACAGCGTAGTCAGTAAAGTGACCTTAAACGGGTTGGACGACCCATGTTCAGTTCCTGGCAATGGTAAGAATTTTTCTCTTTGCCACAGAGTATAGACCAACCTCTTATCCAAAAGAAACCGGAGAGGGGGCTAAACCGACTGGGGCGTGAAGCTTAATACACACCTTGGTCTAGTGTCGATGTTACGACTGTGTTAAGGGGATTTGTATCTCCGTTGACCTACGTGACTTAATGGCTTTGTGCTTTGACGCAAGGAACAGTACAGGTTGTCTACATTGTCTGCCGTCGGTGCTGTATTTTGCAAATACGATAATCCGGATGTTTTCAGATCTGTCAGTATAATGACCACCATTCACTTGATAACGAAGGTGGATTCCGAAACGATGTCTGTATCCAGTATCCGACAATGGATAGTGTTCTGCTATGAGTACAGTGTCAAGTTACAGAAAACTTAAAATGATGCGGAAGCCAACCGTTCCTTGATTGTTTAAAGTCCGTACATAACATAGTAGGGTCTGCCTGTCATGTTCCTGTGTCCATCTGCATGTTTCGTCCCCCAAACCATATAATGAATTTTCACAAAATTGTGTATGGGAAATAATCATTAAAATTTGTAAGACGAATGTCATTTTGATCCGCGTTATTTTACTTTAAGCCTACTATAATATATAACACTCAATTCACATTTTATTTCAGTTTTCCATAAACGCCTCCTTTTAAATAACGAATGCCCGTCAGTAGCTTTAATTTCAAATATTGTTGATCTGGTACATGTTACCTCTTGACATGCTACGCACAATAAACTCGTTTATGGAATCTGTAACTTCTGTTGATATTTAAAACTCTGGTAACACCAACAGATGTACAGTTCTACAGTCTGTGTATTCCATAGTGCTGCGTTAGTGTTATATAATTTCTCTTGGTGTTTTGGTAATGATGGATAATTTTTTGTTTGTTGAGCATTTATCACCTTCACATAAATATGTTATTGTAAGCAGGTTCAGTAAAATAAAGCGTATTGCTTAGTCGCTCAACAGATTCTGGTTTACGTAAGAATAATCTGGAAATGCTAATTTTTGGCACCGTAAGGAATTTGTCTCGCATTTACGGCTCGGCCGTCGATGGGGTTCGTGCTTCCAGTTTCTGCTCACTCCTGGTTCCCGGGTTGACATATGAAATATGGTACTGCGACATGTTTTGATACATTTATTCAGTTCTTGGTTTGTGTGTACGTGTGTCGTGTGCGACGCTTCTTTCGTGAGACTGTTTCTTACTTAGGTATTAATTCTTTAACTAATTAATTAGTTTATTTTTTAACGACGCTGTCAGTAACTCATTTTATATAACGTCTAATGATTGGATGACTAGTTAGTAATGAAATGGAAACAGTATGGACGGGAAATGCCGTTGTCTGAATTAATATAACTTACTGACTTTTTTTCTGGGAGCCTGAGGGAACTCACGACGAACTGTAGTAAGGATAGTCTGTGTCCCGGCCTAGCCTTGAACAGACCACCTCCCGGATAAGTCACAAAACGTTATTGCTGGCGCTTCTTAAATGTTGTACACCCGCCGGCACTGAGCTGTGAACGCCACTGCTATCGACGCATCTTCTGCCTGCCTGTCCTCGCATATTCGTCCTACTGCTACAGGGCTGGAGGCTTTTAATTATAGCAGGTTGAGTGGGTGTGCGTTCGCGACGCACGGCGTAGCTCAATAATATTAGAGGGACAGCCTCCGTCTTCAGGGTCGTGCGGGTGTGTGCTTCGGCGATCAGGGAAGTAGGTACTATCGAAAGGATGAAACACTGGAAATTTGTGAGTGTATTACTGTCATCTTCGGCATCGTGAAACAAATCACTGGAGTACGCAGTCTTCAGTGGTTTGTACATTCTCAAGCAGTCGCACTTTGTCGTAGTAATGATGAAAGAAAAATATTTGTCCGTGCTACTTTACGTATGGCGACCGACTGAGTGGAACCGTACTAACTCACGTCCGTCACCAGTATTTCATGTACCACCGTGACTTTCTTGACATATGTGGCTGCGACTTCCGTGACTCTCAGGTGACGGAGGAGGGTCTTCTTTCTCGGTCGGCCCGTCATTCTCGAAGGACCTTGCGTAATCCTGACTGGTTAAAATTAATTAAAACTTCTCTGGGAACGAAACGCTCACAGGGAGAAAAGTTGAAAAACTGAGGTCATAAAGTTTACAGTCCAACCTTTTCTAAATTTAGGGTCCGTTGGGATTGCCAGTAATTAATTTTTCGTTCGTCAAAGCATAATGTCCAAATGACCTTGTCCTGCGGAACGAAGTAACTTAAATGTCACAACCGGACAGAAACGAGTGAAGCGTGGGAAGCTACAGGGTGCATGTACAAATCAGGTTGAAGACAGAGCTGCATTGATGATCACTTATACTTCCATTTTTATGCGTGATTCCAAGGCCTCCGGCCCGGTATAAATGAGATATTCGCTCTTCTGGGATGTTACCCAGCATTGTTTAGTTGTAAGTTACTACCACTCAGCGTTGTGTAACGTAGAGCGAAGATCTCGCTTTCAGTTTTGTCCAACTTGATTTTCTTAGAATTTGCCTTAGTTCACATACACTAAGGGGTGACTTTTGGGGATTTGAACCCGATTTTCAGCTGCGCTGACGTTGGGTATTTCTTTGACGAAACTAATCTGTTACCAGGTAGATTTTCTTATTATTGTCTTTATTAGGGTACCCATCTGTTTCGGTACCTAGGGTGGAGACTTGAAGTGACAACCAAGAGATACCTGTTACAAAAATAGTGGTTTGGTGAAGTGCTGTAGAATCAAGTGCCTTTAGACTTAAGGCGAACCTGGTGAATCTTCTGCAGTGTGATAACGATGAGATGAATTCTGTTTAATTGTCACCTTCGATCACCGAATGGAGCGAGAAGCAAGGTGGTTTGTGTCATGTTAAAATGCGGTTTCAAGGCAATTGCGATGATTTTGCCTGTCGTTTTGTTATTTGGGCGTAAGAGTGGGGAAGTTACAGGGGGATAGAGAGAACTGCGTAATGTGGAGCTTCATGATTTGTGCTCCTCACCAAATGTTACGGTATTTAGAGCTATCAGATCAAGCATATGACACTGTGTGGGAGACGAGGAATGCATAGGGGTGTTGGTGGTGAAGACTGAAGGAAAGAGCCACTTGCAAGACTTAGTTATAGGTGGCAGGTTAATATTAAAATTTGTTAAAGTTATAATGTGGGAGGGCGGGGACTGGAGTAATTTGGCCCGGGCAAGGTGCAAGAGGCAGACCTTTGCGGTCTTAGTAAATGAACTACCTGATTCATTAAAATAGGGGAATTTCTTGACTAGCTAAGAACTATTGGCTGTTCATGAAGAGCTCTTTGAAGAGCAGTCAACAAAAATTATATGTAACGTGTTTGTTTATGTCGTTGCAGGTGAGTCGGAGCATCATCGTGTAGTGACGCAGGACTGTGAGTAGCTGCCCTCCACCAAGGGATTGCATGCCTGCTTAATACACATTCAAAACAGGGCTTGAATAATTATTCCAGTGCATACTCATGAACTGAAATTTCTTTCGTCCCCCCCCCCACCTCCCGCAATCGCCGTACAACACGGATGACCTGTCGCAGTACATAACTTCCTTAAGTGAAATTATTTTAAAGGATTTGAGCGTTGACATGTGGAAATATTTCGGAAATAGTTTGTGCATTTAAATGTAACTTAAAAAGGACAACTGGAACGTGATTTCATTCTTGGATTTTGCATTGTCTTTATTAAAAAAAGTATTCGAAAGCACAGAAATGGCACTAAACAAGCTGGTGATGATGGTGTGATAGTTTCCAGATAGAACTGGAGTGTTCTGAAAGGAGCGTAAATTGTCTTTTCGTGCAGGTGTCTGAATTTCTGAAAAAATGATTACCTCATTTAAAATTCGGTATATATTTCGGTGATCTTTACGAGTAGAAGAATGGTCCCATACGTTCTGTAATCAGGTGTCATGTAATGAACTTATTGCTGTAAAGGTGGGAAGTTACTGCCGACATTCTAAATCACTGGCAAACGAAACAGAGGCTGTCAGTAAATGACAGCCTTTGCTAGCAAAATTACTCCCTCACGTGTCTAGTCCAGTGGATGCTGTTTTGTTCAAGCCCTGCCTATGATAATGCAATAACATTTTTTTCCTGCCTGTAATATTTGTGGTAGAGTGCATTTGAAATGTGATGGCACACGCGCAGAAACCAGATTTCGTCTTTCGGCGAAAAGGACGAGTCCATTTAAATCGGCAGGGGCGTCAGTTCAGTCGACTACTGGCAGCCGAGATGTGCGCGTCAGCGGTAGTAATGCTGGATACACCATGTTTCGAGGTAGTGTGAAGAGTACTGGCTACCCACTCCATTTGCCAGTTTCCCCTTCACTTCCCCTCCCGTGTGTCACCGTGTGCCATCACATTTCAATTGGACTGTACTCTGAAAGCAGCTGGCTACGCATGACTCAAGGTGTATCAGAGCCGTGTAAATTCCATCTCAGGGTAGGAAATAAGAATAGTTAAGTGTGGAAAGTAAAAGTCTCGTAGGATTTTACACCTCAACCATTGTCATCATTTGGATGTAATTTTTGCTCGTTAAGTAGACTGGTTTGCGTGTGTTATAGCGGAATATAAATTAAGCAAACAAATGTCATCGGGACACGCCTCGGAAGGAATTTACTTGAATACGTCCCTTCTGCGAGCTGCTTACTTCAACACTTTAGGTTACGTACATCACATGCAGTTTTCATTTACCTGCTGTAACGGTGATAGGGTACTCCTGCGATGGGAATACGTATGGTACAGTACCCTAAATACAAGAGAACGGACGTCGTTCCCAATGACGACCCTGGGCCGAGACGTTGACACGGCGCTGGAATGCAGCCGCTAGCCTTGGGCAGCCCCGGTCTACCAAAACTGCGAGTTCTGAGACAGACATTGTCGCATTCGTACCAGTGTAGAAAGGAACTTGATCTCTTAGCTTATATTCTTAGTGTCATTTACATTCGTGTGGCAGCGTCCGTCCGTCCACGTGTTTGTTCTTCGCCGTAAGCATTCAATCGACGGATTTTCTTTAAACTTTGTATGACGTCATATATTTAGAGGCCGACCGATCGTTTATGAACTTTATATTTTCCTGCATTCGGTAGCTCAAGATGGCAGTTGTGTAGACTTGTGAGGACGGACCGGAGCTTATGCGTTGTAACGTACGTTTCTGAAATGGTGGTACGAGATGTTTGAAAAATAGGCTAATTAGGTTAGGTCTTTCTGTTTCTCTTTTACACGATGTGAAACAATAGCATGATGAGTGCTCAAAATTTGTGACTGTCAGTTTAATGGCGACAATCATTGAAGCGCTGGTGCTAATCATGTGAACGTTTTGTGGAAATACAGTATAAAATATTCACAGATCTGTCATAATAGATGTGTGTTAGCTATGCAAAGCATAGCGATTATGTCAAATTTTGGGATTATGTCCATCAGTTTTGGTATGGTTGTAGGTCCGTAGCAGTGACAACTATATACAAAAATGGATAGCTACTACTTTATATTTTCTGCTTCTCATCCTATTTGAGCATTTGCGAGGTAGGCGTCATGAGTTATTCCCAGAATTTGTTGTTAAATTTTAAGTTTTTTTTTCTGTTTGACTGTGCTTCATTTCTGACTTACACTTTACTACGTTTGAAATCCCGATAATCACCAGGCAAATGGAATTTCGTAGGTTTCCTGAACACATGCGTCTCTCAAAGTACCAAAGACACAACTGTGTTCTGTCGGACCTCGAACCAACTGACACCGTGTTCTGCCACGTCTGTCATTCAAAATATAACAAATTTAATTAAAATTTCCAAGTTTGGGCGTTGTTATTATCTATGTGAAGTGTAAATCAACCTAAATGATATTTTAAAATTTGGTTCCTATATGTAAAACATCCAACGTTGCCTGTGTTATGAATGTCGGTCGGCTAATAAAATTTACTAATCAGACTTATTTTTTTGTCCTTAGAACAAAACTTCAGTCATAAAAACACCGCATCCCTGCGTTATTAGTCTAGGTGTCGCCACAACGCGGATCGCGCACGTCTCTGGTGAGGCTGGCGCAATTTACATATAAAAACATAGTTTTATGTAGTTCACGTGCACACGAGGCTGGCCGCGAAATGCTTGTAATTTTTTTTGTAAAGGGAGGAGACTCATAACTAACGAACCCAAACCTATTGTAGCTGGATGAACAGAAATAGGAAGCATCTAAATAGGGCAAAAATATTTTATTTCGTTAAAGCTTTGGCTGTTACCTAAGTTGCCTCCGAATGTGCGGCTCCCGAAGCTCGCCTAGCTGGCCACCCCTTTATTAGTCACTAACCATGTAGTTCGTACCAGTATTTTTGGAGCGGTGATCGGCAGATGTGTTTACTCCCTTTCGTAAATTTCAGATTTTTGTCCAGAAATGAAATTATGATTACTCTATTTCTGTTACATACCGACGGGAAATTTCTGGTAATTTAAATGACTTTATATGCCCTTTTGCATAATATTAAATTGTGACTTATTGCAGTGGGTTAAAAATAATATAAATATATAATTATATATAATATTTATATATCTATATTATATATGTAAAATATATGTAATATAGCCTGAAGATGGCTCTACGATTGGGCCGAAACACATAGCTGGAATTATAATCTAATATAATCTGATAAAGTATAAAGTTATGTATGACTATTATATATTTTTATATTATATTTTAGCTTATATTCAACAAAACGGGGATGTCTGACTTGAAAAAAATTATAGTGTGTAATTATAAGGTCCCTTAGATTTTAATAACACAAAAGCGTTATTTCTTACATTGTATGGAAGTACGGTTATATGTACTAGTGGAGTCTGAGGTTCAGGCTTGTAAACTTTTGCGATCTGTGCGTATCGCATAGTGCGAGACGGAAAGAGTTTGTCTACTGTCGTCGAAAAACTGACCGCCGTTTGCCGATCCACAGATATAGAAGGTTGTAGTGTCTGTTTAAAAATATGAAGGAATTATGTATCGAATTGTAAACCTGTTCTTGAGCACTGCGCCACGCAGACGTGCGTGTGAATGTAGGTAATGCTCCACGCGTTCTTAACCTCGACAGTGGTTGTATGTGAACTATCCGATTCACGCTGCGCACCCGTACCCAAGGAAACTGTCCCTCGAACACTCCCCGTACCATGCCAGAAATCATATCCCAGTTGTGCAGCGTTATAGTGACTGGTCTAGTCGTAGGTTTCGGAGCTGTTGGTAAGATGTTATATCGCTGAAGGTGATTGACCATCATTCCAACTACTTTACCAACAGTCACGTTCTTGCAAGGTAGCGGGTGATACCAGATGTTATGTATAATTGTCCAGAAAAATACGTACAAATTACAGGCCAAATTTTCCTCGATCATTCTTTTCCTTTTATGTAATATCACAGCGAGGTCATATCTAAAGCTTTCGAGGAAGCTATGTAATTAGGTCTGAGAACACAAGTGTGTGGTAGATGCCAGGTAAAGGAAAAGTGAGGACTTGGCATTCATCATGGCGGTCACGTTCAGTCATGCACATATGTTTCGTTGTATGACAGTGGCTGAAAAATGCATGGCTAGCGGAAGCCTGGCTCCACGCTTTCCATGTGCCTTGATGAGCTGGTGCTTATACAAAGGCACAAATACGTGTACATTTACTTTTCAGATATTTGTACACGATAAACGTAAATGGAAACAACATATTACAATGGCAGTATACCTGGTACATACGCATGTTGTGGTATTATGGAACATATCAGGCGTGCGCGGTGTAAGAAATCGTTTAAAGTACAGGAATTAAATAGTAAGAGATGTTTCTTTCTTTCTTTCTTTAATTGTGGCGCTACAGTCCTTCTCTGGCCTAGGCCGCCTCATTGTTGAGGTTTCGAGATCACACACAGACACTCCACACTCGGTAGGACTCTACTGGACGAGTGATCAACCTGCCGGAGAGACCTCTGCCTGACAATACACAACATTCACAATAGACAGACATTCAAGCTTTCGGTGTATTCGAACCCGCAATCCCAGTAAGCGAGCGGCCGCAGGCCTACACCGTAGACAAGAGAACCGCTACAGAATATTATTATTTGTGGTTTATTGAAACTGGAATGCACACAACAGACTATAGAGCACCGAATGAAAGGATGGTTAGTGCGTAAGGAACTGAGAAGGATGTGGAAGGAAGCAGTATTGGTATGACACGAGGTACTGTCCGAGTATTTTCCTTAAGTGACTGAGGAGAATCACAGAACTTCAGAGAAGTCTCGGCCGCTCTTGGAACCAGACACCTTCCGAACAAAAGTCAAAAGCGTTACGTTCTGAGGCTATTGTATCTATACAAAGTTTCGTGTGTGCATGCAGAATAGTACATAGACTAGTTTTAGCCTCTCTTATGAGCTCGATTATTGCGATTAGGGCTCAGATAACGAATAAATGAATGAGAGAAGCGGAAAGGGAAGTGACTCCGGAAATGACCCTTTGCCACGGTAGTTTTCTGAATTAGGCCAAGGTCGTTTCTTCCTTAAATCGTTCCAGTTCATTGTTCAATATCATCTATTTATTCGACTTTGTGTAGGTTTATTATTGACAGTGGCCTTAAATAGACTGTAAATAAATAATGCGTATATTCTTACTACATTAAGTTGGACGTTGTGACGCAGACATTTTAATTGTCAGTATACACAAGCGCACGCACGCGCCCACACACACACACACACACACACACACACACACACTATGGCACATGATCATTGACCGTGCTCTGTTAGTGTCAGTGCCAATTCGCCGTCCATTTGTAAAGTCATCGGCACCTGCACACTGACTGCTCTACAGTGTCAGTACCACATCGCTGCGTAGCTGTGAACATCGTGGTACTCGATGCTGCTTGTGCTGTTTAGTTATACGTAGCGATATGGTACTGATGTATGACAGTCACCATGGTGGGGCATAGCCGCTAAATGTCAGTACCAGGAAGCTGTGACACATGATCGCTGACTGCGCCACAGATGTCAGCGCCAGGTCTGTATTGGCAGTGATAAGTGCGCCACATGGGCACTGTGCAACAGGTATCAGCGCTGTAGCACATGACCATTCACTGTTCCATTTAGTTATGAGCACCAAATCGTAACATACCAGTGAACATTTTGGTAGCGGGCCATTGAATGTGCAGTGCAGCATTGAGAACCAGCTCGCCTAATAGCAGTAGACTCTGTGGCCACCCATTGTATCATGCCGATATCAGAGCCAGTTTGTCTAGTAACAGTAAAAACTGTAGCCATCCATTGTGCCATGCAGATATTAGTGCCAGATCGGTACCTAACAGCAAACGCTGAGGCACACGGTCACTGACTGGTCCTAGAGAGATCGCTACCTAACAGTAAACACTGTGGCAGTGTGGTGCACAGCCCAACAGGCAGTCTGGTCACGATGGAGCTGTAACTGTGTACTGCGTGACTCTCATACCGATAAGCGCCACCGGATGCGTCTAGGAGTCACTGCTTAATGCTCCAAGTATTGTTGGCAGCTGAAGGTCACAGTAACAATTTTGCAGTCAAGAAGTGTTATCGACGTCCTGGGCTGGTGGACTCTTGGAAGATACTGACTGCCTGAAAGGTCTTATGATATACCCCTGCAGTTGCTACAAAATCTGGGTTTGTCGCAGCAAAATAAGAGAATACTAGGGTAGGCCTGTCTAGTTGTTATACAGCAAGGCGTAACGACCAGCGCGTGATGTAGCATGGGGACGTCAAGTTACGGTAAATTTAGTTCTGTGGTACGATATCCGAAGTAGTTTTCTGTGTACACCAGAACACGTGTGCCGTTCTTGTCGTTTCATCCATGTGCCTAAACTTTATGCCAAGAAAACGTAGAGGGGAATACAGGCGAAGCTGGGCGCTTTTGAACCTCGATACTGGATTGGGGATGGCCGGCGAATTTTACCTGCCAGCCCCTTTGTCTGATGTTCTGAACGGATATCAAGTGGGGTGGCTGCAGAATCTGGGTGCGGTGCAGAAGATTAAAATATGCCTGTGCCTCACATTTAATTCTTGTGGCTCAGCCCCTACCCAAGAAGGACGACAAAATGTATCTGTGAATGAAGAACGTAACCTGCTGGAAGTAATCACACCACATTTATTTAATACGTACGTCAGTGTATGTCTTTCTGACGGTACGTACTTGAACTTAAGGGTATTCGACCTTTCCATGTAAGCCTGGTGCTGTAAGACAAACAATAGTCTGTTAACTAAGTCGCTCGGCTCAAGCGGCAATGCTTCTTTTCTTGTATTCGAGAGGCATCCACTCTTAATGTCGGGCTGGACAGTATCTCGAATTAGGGCTATCGTGATTTTATTCAGTGCCACTAGGCAAATGCTAGGATAGTGCGTTCAGGTAGGCTACGAGTGCTTCCTTTCACATTCTGCCCAGTTCATTAGTCACTGTGACGTAATATGTCAGCGATGCATGGTAAGTTACTTTCAGCATTCTTAAATAAACATGTATATACAAACAGTATTTTACAACCACGAAACAGTTTTCAAATTTTGAAAAAGGACATATAGCGTGGTTTTTTGTGGGGGGGGGGGGGCAGGTGTCTCGCAATCCGAAGGGTAGAGATAAAGGTGTATGGGAGAGAAGTGCTGAGTAGAATATCTGGGCTTAAGAGAGAGAGAGAAATAGGAGGGGTGGGGAAATTTACATCACAGATAACTTTATAATATTAGACATACACGTCACCAAATATAATTTGGGCCATCAAATCGATGGCGTCGAAATGGGAGAGCATGTAGCATGCATGAAAATATAAATTAACGCAAAGAAATACTCGTAGTTTGGAACCTTAAGTGTATACAGGCATACGTGCGTACAGGCGTAGATGGGAGGTCGATATTCAGATTGATTTTCTTATTAAATATGGCGTGAGGGTGTAGAGTGACCACAAACAGTATTTTGCAACAACGACGAAACAGTTTTGAAATTTTGAAAAAGGACATGTAGCGGGTTTTTTTTTTGGGGGGGGGGGTTTAGGTTTATGGTACTCCGAAGGGCAGAGATAAAGGTGTATGGGAGAGATGTGCTGAGTAGAGTATCTGAGCTTAAGAGAGAGAGAGAAATAAGAGGGGTGGGGAATATTACATCACAGGTAACTTTATAATATTAGACCTACTTGTCACCAAATATAATTTGGGCCATCAGATCGATGGCGTCGAAATGGGAGAGCATGTAGCATGCATGAAAATGTAAATTAACGCGAAGAAATTGTTTGGAACCTTAAGTGTATACAGGCGTAGATGGGAGGTCGATATTCAGATGGATTTTCTTCTTAAATATGGCGTGAGGGTGTAGAGTGACATCAAATGGTTCATGGTAGGTAGGACACAGTGACGGACTGTTGTTACTACCTCCGTATCTGGCAACCTCATTCATCCGCCGTCCGAGGACACAGGGGACCGTACCATGCGATTCAGCATCATCGCTGACTATACAGTCAATCTAAGCAGGGCATTGCTTCTTGGTCGAGATGTTTGTCCATTTGTTTGTCCTTCATTTCTGTGGAAACCAAATAAAAATAAGTAACTTGTCTTAGCGTTACCCAGTGACAGAGATACACGGCATTGGAATACGTGTTTATATGCTATTACTATGTCGGCCACTTTGAAGAAAAGAAATATTACTCGAGACCACATATTCTCTCAAGCCATCTTTACACTTGTTAAAGGCGCCGTGTGTGGTGTTTTGTATCTGCGAGTTAAGAAACTAAAATGAAAATTAACTCATCTCACATAATAAAGGACAGAACAGCAGCGTTTACCGAATATGGTACCCGTTAATTTATTATTATTATTATCTTTGCTGCTTTGTTTTCAGTCACGTTATCTTCGTGAACTTTTCAAGTTCATAGCGTACTTGTGCAATGAAGTATTGATATCAAGATGTCCCTCAGAGTCTACAGTGTACGTATAAGAGTGGGTCATTGTAGCTGTAATCTGTGGAAACTCTTAACTGGAATTGGGATTTGTCAAATATTTCTGCTGAATTTTCTGCAGAAATATGACTGTGCACAACCTCCGCCGACCCCGCAGCGCTGGAGCCCTCTGGATCAGGCGGTCCCTCAGAGGTACAGAATGCTAAAGTTTTTATGGGTTCTTTCGAAGCCATTTCCGTTCTTCTGACACATGGCAGTATTATGGATCCCTGTTTCAGGACCTGGGAGTAACTGGGCTCGTAACTATAAGGGTCCCGATTATCAAGTAGCGGAGAGGCCCCTGAACAGTTATCCACGTTGCTACCCTGCAGTTCATGTGTTACAGCTGTTCCTGAATCGCTTCCTAGTTTGCTGCCTGATGAGGCGTCATGGAAACGACTCGATTTTCGGGTGAAACTTTTTAATTCTCAAAGATCTGATGACACACTTTCATCGCATTGCCCTTTCATTTTCAGCTACCATTCGGTAAGAATTTAAGCACATCTCTTGAAATTCTGTTGAAAGGACAGGTTTCCTTGAAGATCTGCCGCGCCTTGTAATCAGTATTTATATCTATTCATTTTTTATCGTAGTTACTACAGTAATGGATGGTAAATAGTTGACAACTTAAGCGATACGGCGACGTTAAACAAACACTCGTTATTGTGATGCGACATCCACTTCCTTTGCAGTTCCTAATTCGAGGGCATCGAACCGTTCAACGCTGCAGACCCACATATCCTTGAGCAGTTACAAGTAAAAAATTAAAGACGCTGATAGCTGCAAAGTGCATCAACAGTTTCTTAGTCAGATGTCCGCAGGTCACCATGGCAGCCCTGGCGGCGCTTGTCGATTGAACTGTGATCTATTTTTGAGGCCAATTTGAGTCGCGATGGCCTTGAATACAGTATTCGGTCGCTAACTCCATTATGGATTCCTGGCCTTGACTCTGGAGAATGGTTCATGCAGTTTGCTTGTGATAGGTTGCTGTAAATATATCGGGAAATTAAGTCCACTAGGATTGAGAGAGACGTCGCCTGTTTAACGTACGGAACATTAAACTACCTTGATCGTAATAACTCGTCCAAAGAGTCGACTCATGTACCTTCCTACTCTAAGACGCGTTGTTTATGTAAACGATTTACTTGCTTGTCACTACCAAAACCACATTGCCATATCCATTAAAGAGATCGATTTTTTAAATTTTCTGTAATTAGGGCAATTATTGGTGTAGAACAGTCAAGTCAAGGGCTTTATGATGGTCTTAGATGCATGAAACAACAATCCTCGAAGTATTTTGGTGAGGAAACGTCGTAGAACATAACACCTGGAAGACGGAAAACGAAATTTAATTCGAAATAAACAATGAAATAACTAACACAAAAATTCCTTTCTGTAGGGTTTTAACAGTGGTTACGAGACACAGAAGCACTTTTCTTTTTTTACTTTGTACATCATCTATTATGCAATTAAATCACTGCGTTTTGAAAGTCGGCTCTGCTTCCTTCCTCAGATGCAAACCGATGTGGTGAACCCCTTAGACAGAGCTGGACCATTGACTGAGGGTAGCTCCTTCTAATGGGTCCACCAGATATGTTTGTATTTGAGGACGGAAGCAAAGCGGTCTTCTGAAGCATAGTGCTGTAATTACATAGTAGACGATGGGCAAAGTCCAGCTAAAGAAAAGTTCTTCTGAAGAAATTCCTTGCACATATGGGCCCCAGAGTTTCATTACATCGTTCATAACAGCCCACTGCTACCCCCTATCCACAGCCAGATGAATGTGGTTCACACCCTCCCATCTTATTTCTTTCAGATGTATTTTAATATTAACTTCCATCTGTGCCTAGGTCTCCCAAGTGATCTATTTTCTTCAGGGTTCCCCATCAAAATCTGTAAGCATGTCTGTTATCTCCCATGCGTGCCACATGCCCGTCCCACTTCACTTTCTTTGATTTTATTATTTTAATTACATTTGGCGAGGAATACACATCAAAAGCACCTCTTTGTTCGGTTTCATTCAGCGCCCTGTTGTTTCTTCCCTCCCAGGTCCTAATACATTCTAATTTTCCGTTGTTCCTTGTTGCGAGATGATCATATCTGACACTGTTACTTGACTGAAATTTCATTAGTCAGTCGGGTTCTTCAGACACGTAATCGTTACAAACTTGTTATTTTTGCTACTTTATGTTTTGCTTCATTCTAAATATACCTTTTTTCGGGTACATTATAAGCGACAAACGATAAGTAAGTAAAAATTTCAGTCGGTATTCGGTGCGCACACTTTTGACCACTCGTAGTGTAGTGCTACGATATTACGTGGGATTTCATCAGAATTGCAGTGCGGTTAACTGATAAGCAGGTAAGCTTGTGTCTCTGTCTCACTGATCTTATCATTATTATTTATTGATGTGCTGTTAATTAACTAGCAAGCCTTACGACCGTGTCTGCTGTTTCATGAAGCTGTATCGATTGCTCGTGTCGCGTACCGTCAGCTTGTTGTAAATAATGGTCCGGAATGTGTGAAACATAGCGATTAGGTCTGTTTTGTGGTATCATGTTGCCGTTTTCGTGTAGGGACTGACAAAAAGGACGTGAAACCTCGGCAGGCAGAACCTGTCTGTACCAAGAATAGAACAGACAGATACTCAATGGGAATCGGATGCATTGCCGATTGTGATCCTTATTCAGTGTCGAAGGTGTGAATCTGCAGGAAGTGCTGGGAGCAGGGACTGTGGGAAGGCGGTTCTTTGAGATACCAATCGAGATTGCAGTGAATGAATGGATATTGAGCCACATGTTTAACCCTGCTCTGGTACCATGATAAAAGTTACGTTAATAGTACCATGGTGTCAATATGACCCCATTGTAAAAAAAAAGAATATAAACACAGTTTATTACAATGTTCTTTTCCCCCAAATAATATTTCACAACACAGGTTTGTACTTAATTATTGACAAATAGGCAGGACTTTGTCTTAGGAACTTTCGAATA
>Ga0123352_10001222_pt1 | contig 33521 bp, 22 predicted proteins | sample TergutLab28metaG_FD_89700 | JGI IMG/M metagenome (GOLD analysis project Ga0123352, IMG submission 89700) | Labiotermes labralis P1 segment gut microbial communities from Petit-Saut dam, French Guiana - Lab288 P1 | ecosystem: Host-associated > Arthropoda: Insects > Digestive system > Gut ...
AAATTTTTTTCTGGGCCAAGTCATCAAACAGGTCAGGGGAGGAAAAGAAGTTGTCCATATACAGTTTATGGCCAAATCCTTCTACACCCCTTGTCAGATTAGTCACTGTAGCATGGGTTGCTGTCAGGTGTTGTGCCGCCCTTTGTCTGTCTTTACTGAGGTAAACATTCATGTCATATGTGTATCCAGTAGAGTTGCATAGTTTGAACATTTTGATGCCGAAACGTCTGCATTTTTTCGGGAGATACTGTTTGAATAATACCCTCCCCTTGAATTTCACAATGACTTCATCTACTGCCAAATGTTCGGAAGGGTTGTAATTTTGAAAAGTGACTGGGCTGTGACAGGGAGGACCATCGCGAAGGTGGGCGTGGCTCCTCTTCGTCTGTCTGTGATATTTATCCTCGTCGCTGTCCGAATCCATTACGATTTCTCGTATTTCATTTCGAGACAGCACACGAGCTTCTTTCGCACACGAAACATCACCATGTTGCATTGTCAACAAAACTTCAGTACAACTAACCCACAAACAAGAAAAATCTCTATTGAATGAAGTCAAAATTCTACAAGCTGTTTGGTGGTATAATGCATAGATCAGGTATAATGTTCCCTTTCCCGACCTAGGAACCGTTACTCAGCTGCCTGCTAGTAGAATACCCGAAAGGTTTATTACCAAAACATTCCAGTCCATTTACTAAATGCAAGAGGTAACTAACTGCACAGTACATTTTCAACACTTATGCATTCATGGCTAATTAGGGTTTTTAAGTGCTTACACACAAATATGACACAGGACTGCTTTCACGAGTGATTTAGTGTTGAGACATTGTGCAGTCTGATAGAAAGAGTGGGCTGTCACCGTTGCCAAACGAAGGTCTAGTAGAGTAGACATTAGTGTTTCAGGCATTACAAGGTGAGTCTACTATAGTGGACGCTAGTCTTTAAAGGGTTAAATCAATATAACATTCAGACTGTCTATGTATTTACCATCAATGTATTGAATTCATTTGAAGGCTCTTGCTTTCATTATATACATTTTTTTTGCTGCAGATTGCGAGACTTATCATCAGAAGTTCGTCAGGTCACCTTGTTGGTGCTCACAAATCTAATTATGAATGATATGGTCAAGGTGAAGGGTCAGATATCAGAAATGGCGCTATGCATTGTTGACACAGAGCAGAAGATAGCAGGTAACATTATATGATGAAAGCATGGCATGTGTTGTGTCATACAGTGATGTGGATTTTGTATTTTTCTGGAACATTTAACTCTTACTTTGGTCTTGATGTGAATTTACACCAAGGTGTACCTTCCCATCCCCTGACTGGCATGATGTCATGCCAAGAGTGTATGGTTAGATTGGCATGCTGCTGGCATCTGATGAGACATTGTAGTGTTTGCATTACAAGGAAATGTAAAGTTAAGGAATAATCTAGTTCAACTTTAACATTTGCTGATCATGATATGTGGACATAGTTGTGACTGAAATTTTGAACATTGCCCATCTTTGTAGGCCAAAAACCCACATTTCAGAGGCTGGATCTGCCTCTTTCTTCGGATGGAATATGGAAAGGGGAAAGCCTACTGTAGTGGACCTGTTAGAAAGTGCTAGTCTCAATCCTTGGACCAGTTTATGGCGAGCGATTGGGACCAGTTGAATCTGACAGACCACCAGAGCAGTTTCTCTGCTTTTTCCATTCAACCTGATGATGGGTGAAGATCCATCCATCAAAATATGGGTCTTTTTGCCTGAGACAGTTGTCAGTGTCCAAAATTTCTGTCACAACTATGAAAAAAGAATACGCTTGTTTGTGTTCTTAGGTAATTACTGTGTTGTGTGGTTTTCCTGCTGTTTTGGAGTGCGTGTGCAGGAGCTGTATCTTGCAACTGGAAATGATGGATTGTTGAGTGTTTGGTTTGTTTAAAGGGCTTTAATCAAGTGATCATTGGCAACTTGTAGCAACACTGCGTTTTACATTTTAACAAGGCATTTCTTAATGAAGTGTTGGAACTTGTGATTTTGTAAATAAATACGTTTGGCTGTGAGAAATGCTTTTCAATTAGGCACAGTTTGTGTTTTCATATTAACCTGCAGCACCTTGTGTTATGCATTAAAAGCAAAACAATTATGAGATAAGTGTATCCTGTAGTTTTCTCATTGTTCCCAAGAAGTCTCTTGAGAACTGTAATATTGGGTATGGACAAGTGTCTAATTTTGTATAACGTGAATTTGCTCATATATATAGCTTGTAAGATTTCTATATGCCTATACAATTCCTTAATAGCTTGTAATAAACCATTGTCCATTTGTTTCATCTTCCATTCCCTGTTTGGCCAGCATTCACTGTCATCTTCTAATGCTTCAGTGTCCATGTATTCCAGTCTTCCTTATTTGGCTAGCATGCACTGTTTTTTCTTAATACTGCCATCTCTCTTATGCTTGCATAAATCCTGCCACCAAGCAAAAGATTGCACATTACAACTGTTTGGCAATTTAAACACCTATCCTAACTCCCTTCTGGCTAGAAGCTGCTGCTGCTGGTGGAAAAAATGCATAAATTCGGAATATTGTGAGAATCTGCAAGCAAATCACTGTTGACATTCTGTGTCCAACTGAGATGTAGTAGTGATTGGTAACCTGTCTTAAATCCATTTATGCTCTATTCAAATCTGTGGTAATTTTTTCCCTGCTGTATGTAGATGTGTCATTAATTCTGTCTTTCACATATTCCCTTTTCTTCTTCCTAAATGCCTATTAATTTCATGCCTTACTTTCTTCAGAATTCTTGATCCATTTGACTTGAATTCCACAGCTTTTTGCAATTTAGTTTACTTCCTCTGTTCTAATAGTTTTTAGCATTCCTCATCAACCCATGGTGTACTGTGGTTTAACTCACAATTATCCAAAATTCTGGTGGCAAGTTTTGTATTCTCTTTAATACTTCCCCAGGCTCCATTATCTTGACACTGGCATCCATGTTTTTCAGTGCTGCAAGACTTGATTCCTATTTTAAGTATTACCGAACTACATTATTGTTTAATGTGTAGAAACAAACTTGAAGACAGAATGTTAAGGCACACTGAGCACTGGCTTTATGAATGGGAATCATACCAGATGCCCGCCATGGTTTGCAGACCATAGTAAGCTTTACGCTGGGCTTGTTCACCATTCTGTCATCTGCTGTGAAATCCCCATTTGATGGTTCTGTAATTGAATTAGATAGAATTTATTTGCATTCTGTGAATACAAAACAGGTTAATACCTTGGATATAGTCAGGAAAATTTTACACACGTGCAGTAGTAGCTGGTACAATACAACTGATTAAGCTTAGTTTATCATTCTATATTTACATTACAGTATTGTTCTACAGAGTAGAAAGATTGAGCAAATACTTGTTTAGGGCTGATACAAATTGTTGAAGGTTATCACTGAAATTTTTTATACCTTCTGGGAGATTGTTAAACATTTTTATGACAATCTAACAGACTCCTTTTTGATATAGTGATAATTTTTTTTAAAGGTTGGTGAAAGTTACTTTTTTTGTATAGTTTTCACGTGATTGATGTCAGAATTGTATTTGAATTTATTTTTGTTCTTAAACGTAAAAAAAAGAAGTGATAGTGTGTATTGCGACTGAAGAGATAGAATTTTTAGGCTGTTAAAACAAATCTCTACATCAATCTCTACTTCTCCATCCTGTAATAATTATAATTATATTCTTTTGTGTTTTAAAAATTTTTTTAATCTGTGAAGATAATAGTTCATAATGGAATGAAAATAGGCACTGTAAACCATCTTCAGTGTTTCCTATGACATAAAGGACTTAACTGAGCTCATTGTGTAGCAAGCTGCCCTTAATTTGTGTGTAATTTGTTCAGTATGAATTGTCTACATATATGCCAAGAAGTTTTGTATCATAAGCTATAAAAATTAATTTTTAGCATAACTGATGTACAGATGAATTTGAGGACTATTTTTAATTTTACAGTGCATGAAATTGGTTTTATCACAATCTAGTGAATGTCTATTGGCTTTGAAACATTTATTTACGGATTCAAATTCGATTTTATATATAATTTTTAAAATCTTTGAGATTAGAATTATTAGATACAATACTAGTATATTCTTCAAATAAAATTGGTTTAGATTTCCATTAATAGGTTTTAATAATCGTTTACGTAAAACAGATAAAGTAAAGGACTTAAAACTGGTCCTTGTGGAACACTGTGTTTTATATCCCCACAGTCAGGATATCTTGTGATTGAAATTTTCATTTTTTATCTCCACTCTTATTCCTAAGGTATGATTTGATCCATTCTTAAGCTTTGCCAGTTATTCCAAAATTTAATTTTGACAGTAATACATAGTCTTGCCATAAGTTCTGTTACAAGTACAATGTGATCTAGAAGGAAAATTAAACAAAACATCCATTTTTTAAACCAAATAATTTATTTGCAATAGTTTTAGGTTTTCATTTATAATAATGTCACTCAAAATGGCTGCCCTATGCCTCGATGCAAGCTTTGAGATGCTCTGGCTACTCTGCTGTCGCTGCACACTCTGTCTCCTTGGGGATCTCTGCTGCTGTCTGCACAAGGGATCTCCTCAGGCTCTCCAGGCTGTTGTGACACTTTCAGCATGCCATGTCCTCCAAAACAGCCCGCAGTTTATTGTCCAGGGGTTTGAGTTATGCACTCCCTGAAAGCAAATACTCAGCGCTGATGAAGACCAGAAGGTTCCTCTGCAGCCACTCCTGAGTTGTCTTGGCCTTTTGAGCAGGAACTGAGTCCTGCTGGAATACCCATTCCTGACCACTGAAGAGGGTCATGTTAAGATGTTTCATAACTCCTTGTAGCACGCCCTCTTGATACATTTGGGCACCAGTTTCACCCCTTTCTTGCAAAAATGAAGATGTGTCACCCCCTGATGGGACACCTCCCACCAAACCGTGACATAGGAAGGTAGATGGCCTCCCTGCACCCTTGGAATGTTTTTCTTCACTTCACAGGATGTTTGAGCATAAATCTTGTTGTTCTGGTTGTTGTACTGCTCCTCGATGGTGAAGATTTTCTCATCCTTGAAGAGGATGTTTTCATACCTGTTCTTGGCATGCCACTGTGTTGGATCGCCTTCAGAGCAGGAGTAAGGATGTGTTCCTTTGAGTGGCGGTGCACTCTTGTGTGTTGATGGTCCCTGATGAGGCGTGACGTTGATTGTGTCGATATGTTCAGCTCTCAGGAAGTGATCTTCTGTTTCCAGAGTGGATTGCAGCGAACCCACTCCTGCACTGTTTTGAGAGGGGCTTGAGCCCTCAAACTTTTCAGGCGTCCTGGCTGAGTCCTGTCTTGAACCCTCCAGAGTTCCTCATAACATTTAATTGCCTGATAGATGAACAGTCATAAATTTTCAATGGTTTTAAGTTCAAAAATTTGAGAATAGGCTTTTCCACAATTGTGGCAGGACTATGTATATCATCATTAACACAATCAAGAGCTTTTGCTAAGTCACCGAAAATACCTCCCACAATTAATTTGTCATTAAGAGCACTTAAAGTTTCATTAATTCATACTTTGCTTTTTAAGTTGTTAGATTTTTCCTAAATCCAGATTTTTCTTCATCTAGTATGTTGTTATCATGTAAGGGTCCAAGTAGTCTCTGGGGCATAACCTTTTCAAATACCTGTATTGTATAATGTTTTCATTACAGAGTGTTTTAAGCATTGAGGAAAAACTGATGATAAAAATGTATTACATACATGATTTAGAGGCAAACTAATATATACTGAGCTTTTCTGGGGTAAATTATTAGGGGTTTCATTATATCCATATGTATTTTTAGGCTTAGGGGATTTACTAGTGTTTTCAATTTCCCGTGTTGTTGTAGATTTCACTTTTGTATTTGGAAAGGAGTTGTTAAAAGCATTCAGCAAATAATATATTGGAGTATATGTATCTTCATCATAACCACCACCACCACCACCACCACCACCACCACCACCTCCATCATCATCATCTTTGACACATCTTTTCTCATCCAATGAGAGGACATATTCATTAAATGCATTTTTTGAGGGTTGTTGGTAGTTATACCATCAATATTTAAAAGTTTTACTTCTTCATTCATATATTTCCTACCTGATTCTAATTTTACAATTTCTGAGATGGTTTTAATTGCATTGTTTGATTTTAGGATCTGTTTGTTATAATTATTTCATTTGGCTTCCTTAATGACATTTGATAGAGTTGTAATGACTTTTTAGTCTCAGATCATTGCTGTTTTTACTGGCCAAATGTAGTTCTCTTTTATGTGTACATGAGGTTTTTATTCCTATTGTTATCCAGGTTTTATTTTTAGTACCAATATTTACCCTCATTATTGGAAAGCTTGAATAAAAGATTTTCAAGTCTGTGTTGAAGAATCAGTTAAATTTAGAGTATCTCTGCTCTTAGATAGTGTCCCAACTTTCATAGCTAAATTTTGTGACAAAGTGTGCCATTGTATATTCATCACTTTTTCTTACACTTTGATATTGTTTATTACTGGATTGCAGATTAGTATCATTTATCTATTAGTTGATCCTCATGGTCAGATAAGCCATTTATAAGAGGTTTTACACTATAATTTTCTAGTTTTGGTTTATCGATGTATATATTATCTATCGCTGAACTATAATTATTTTGAACTCTTGTTGGGAAGTGAACAGTTCCGGACAGATTGTAAGATAATAATAATGGGTCTAAATTTTGCTTTCCGTTGTCATTGAGATAGTTTACATTTATGTCACCACAAATAACAAACTCAGGTTTTGGACTATGCAGTACATTGAGGATGGTTTCTAATCTGTTTCAGAATTGATCAAAATTTCCAGATGAGGATCTGTATAAAGTCATTATTCAAAAATAAAAAATGTAGATTCTAATTTTAATGCACATGCTTTTATAACCTGATCTTTACAATAATCTTCTAAATATATGTTAGTAAATTTTAAGTTTCAGTATATAAAAATACACCTTCTTTCTCTAGTATCTTTCTATGATAGTTAGCACCTAACGTATAATTTTCTCTGTAAATGTGTTGTAATTCCCTTTGTTTTGTATGATGTTCAGTATGGAATAATATGTGTGGAAAATTGGGATGCATGGAGCTTATCAGTTCATTTGTTTTGTTTCTCATTCCTTTTATATTCTGATGGAATAATCTTAGTACACTTTTGCTTGTTGATTTTAGGGCTCTGTTTACGTATTTTTTGATTTCTTGTGTTTGATTTACTTTATTATTTAAAAGTCTGCAGTCTTCTCCACTACTGACTGGTGATACTAATACACTGTGTTTTTCAAACCTACTGTGTATAAAAAACATCATAATTTCTTATCACTGGTTGCTTTCTAAGTTTTCCTGATGATCATCCTCCAGATTCCTCAGGTTCTAGCATACAGTCATTTTTCTCTTCTACCACTTTTTCTACTTGACTAATGTCCTTGGGGTTATCCTTCCATTTCAGGATAATGGGGCATGCCATCTGTTTTGTAAGAGTTCTTCTGATATTGTTTGCTGCGTTGTGGGCATCAGTTCTTTTCCAGCTGCGTTCATGTCTAACCCCTGCCATGTAAAGTGATTCCAATTTAAATTCATGTCAATTACTTTTTATGATCAAATGACTTCATTTTTTTTATTTAGTTTCCTTCTCAATGCTGCCACTTGGATTTGAACACTGAAATGAATTAGTGTATTTGCTGTGTATGACTACCCCTTCACAGTCTTCATTTGTCAGGAAATTACCTTTACAGATGCCTTTATCTAATTGTGTGATTACAAAATTACCCCTCATTTTTCTGAAGATGAATTAGGAGAAAATTGTCATCTTATGTGCATTGCCCATCACAATGTTCATTCTTCAGGAAGATACCTATACAGAATGCATTTAATTAATTATGTATTAAAAGTTAACCCTTCACATTTCTGATGATGAATTAGGAGAAAATTATCATCTTATATGTAGGTAAATACAGTGACTAGGATTAAATGAATTGAATGTCAAGTGGTGAGAACTGTGAATGTGAATTCATCCATGTCATTGTGAATATCGGAAGTTCCCTTATGGTTTCTCTCACAACAGAAGTGAATTGTGTAATGTTACTGTGCCTGTAGAGACCAGGAAGGGCAATGAGACCTTGTGTTTGTCACAAGAGAACATTTATAATTCTTCTCATTTCAGAAATGGCATCAATGTTCTTCACAGAACTTTCTCAGAAAGGCAACACTCTTTATAATGTGATGCCAGACATTATCTCCAGACTGTCCACTCCAGATCTGAACCTTGATGAGGAAAAATTTAAAACTATAATGAAGTAAGTATGGAGAACTTTGTGTTTGGTTATCATCAGTGATGTTTTGTGCAGGTCAGCTCTTATTACAGTGACTACATGTTTGGTTATCATCAGTGATGTTATGTGCAGGTCAGCTGTTATTACAGTGACTTCATGTTTGGTTATCATCAGTGATGTTTGGTGCAGGTCAGCTGTTATTACAGTGACTTCATGTTTGGTTATCATCATTGATGTTTTGTGCAGGTCAGCTGTTATTACAGTGACTTCATGTTTGGTTATCATCAGTGATGTTTTGTGCAGGTCAGCTCTTATTACAGTGACTTCATGTTTGGTTATCATCAGTGATGTTTTGTGCAGATCAGCTCTTATTACAGTGACTTCATGTTTGGTTATCATCAGTGATGTTTTGTGCAGATCAGCTGTTAATACAGGGACTTCATGTTTGATTATCATCAGTGATGTTTTGTGCAGGTCAGCTTTTATTACAGTGACTTCATGTTTGGTTATCATCAGTGATGTTTTGTGCAGATCAGCTGTTATTACAGCGACTTCATATTTGGTTATCATCAGTGATGTTTTGTGTAGATCAGCTCTTATTACAGTGACTTCATGTTTGGTTATCATCAGTGATGTTTTGTGCAGATCAGCTCTTATTACAGTGACTTCATCACTCATCCGTGTTCTTCCTTAAGGCTGTGTCTCGTGGGAACAGAGAGTAAAGGAACAAATGCTCATAGAGTGGCACAGGGCCTATAGGTGTCTATGGTGAAGGAGGAATACCCACCTAGAACCATCTCTTTAATGCTTTGGCCAGACAAGTTATTAGGAACACCCAGTTTTATACTTCATTTCCAGTCATAAAAACATTAAAATAGTTTGTTTGAGACAATTTCATAATTTGTATCCTATACTCAATGTGTTTGTGATCATGATGATGGTGATGGCAGTGACAAGTGTTCAAAATGTACAGATAATACAGACCTTTTGTCATGGATAGAGTTCAAGTACACAAATCATTTTAGACTAATGATCCCACTGTTTGACATGATACAGACTGTCCTGAAATCTGTACCTGTTAATTTCATCATGCTGATCCCAGTGGTCATGTGGCCTAAGATGTGGGTCTGTGGCTACTTCATTGCTGGGATCACAAGTTTGAATCCTGCTGAGGGCATGAATGTTCGTCCCTTGTGTTTGATGTACGTTGTGTAGATAGTGGCATCTGCAATGAGCTGGTCACTCATTCAGAGGAGTCTTACTAGATGTGTATGTGTGTGTCTAATTGTGTGTGATCTATAAACCTTAACAATGAGGTGGCCTAGGCCAAGTGGGGCTGTTGCACCGCAGCACAATATTAAAGGTTCCCTCCATACAGTTCCTTGATGAACATTTGAGACTAAACTGTCCTTGGTTAAAATTTTGACCAACACATAGTTTTCTTTAGGGAATGTGTTTTGACATTTATGTGATGTGGCAGTATGGTATGGGGAACTGTGGCAAATATTACTTAATGCATTTGTGGTTTTATATGGTTTTGTTTTATTTGTGATCATTTATTAATCTGTTATGCTTGTACTGTATTGTCATCTGTATTTCACATGGTCATTGAACTTGAACTACAACATATGGGCTTTGACTCATGGTAGATTGGAATAACTGTGGGAAGTGACCAGTGATATTTGTTATATAAAGCAAAGTAAAGGCTACAGACTTCAGACATTGTTACTCTGTGGCTTACATTCTGTAAGGCTATTTGATTATGTGAAGCTGTTGCGCCCATTAAAAACTGAATATTTGCAAAATGTTTTGGATGAGTCCCTGTAGGCATATCACATGGACGTCAGAAGTACCAGCAGAGCATGTGTGAAGTTGAAAAACTTGAATCAACCAAATACACCAACAAATGCATGCAGTTTGTATAAAATCATAAAACTTCCGTACATATTAACTCTCCAACATATTTAAGGGATAATTCACCATCCTCAGGGAGATGTAACACAAAGCCATACAAAATCAACACATCACGTGTGTGTAGGACAAGACATATTGGTACACCACACAGGAACTTGATCCTTTTGAAGTGAATACTTTGATACTAGATGTTTATACGCATACAAGACAAACAGTGGTACATCAATTAATTGTATTGAAGAATGTCAGCATCATGTCAAAAATATCCACATTTTGTATTTTTTTGGCTGTAACTATTTACTTTTGACATTTTGCTTTTAGCACTGTGTATGGAAATTGGATGTGTTGGTTTTGTATGTCTTTATGTCTTCCTGAAAATGGCATTTTATTGCTGAAACATGTAGGAGGCTTAATGTGTGTGGATGATGTATGATTTTTTATTTTATATAAATTGTGTGCGTCTGTTGGTGTATATGGATGATCAAAGTTACAATACATGGACAGAATGATATTAAATTTTTAAAAACTTGTTTTGAGTTACTGCTCCAGTTTATAGTGGAGTAGCTTTTGTAGAATTCTCATTGTATTTAGAATTGATATTAGAATCCTATGCTTCATTTGTAATCACATAATATGAATCCTTGTCATGTTTCATGTGTTTTGTGTTTAGGTTTGTTATGGGATTGATACAAAAGGATCGTCAGATGGAGTCGCTTGTCGAAAAGCTTTGTCTTCGTTTCCGATTGTCAGAGAACGAGAGGCAGTGGAGTGACTTGGCCTACTGTCTTTCATTATTACAATATTCAGAACGCAGTCTGCGAAGGTTGAGTGAAAATCTGCCTTGCTATGCTGACAAGTTGCATTCACCAAAAGTGTATGAAACTTTTTGTTCCATACTGGCTAGTATGAGCAAAACAAGTAAACCAGAGCTGAAGGTTTGCATTGCTTTTTTGTAATATTTTCTGTACATTTGTTTTAATTGACTATTAATGATGGTTTGAACATATATGCATATGTTTATCTCACAATACTTAAATTAATTTATTTTCCTGAAATCTTGAGTTAATGTTATGCCAATTGAAGATACCTCACTTTTGTACTTTTTAATTCCATATCATTAATAATACTGTGTGTCTCCCAATATAAACCAACAGTAATTGCCTTCCCAAAAGGGGTCATTGAACTTGGAATCACGTAACTCAATATTTTCATTATTTCTTTGACTTCACTGCCCCAAATTTTCTGGTAAATTTATATTACACGCTTAATACCAATCCTTTTTGCCATGTATGAATCATTTTTAAAATGATTTATTATGTAGTTTAATGGTTCTTAATCACTGTAGAAATTTGTGTTAATTTTAAATTTGCATTAGTCAGTAGTACATAAATTGATAGACACATGTGTCAGTGTTGCCATTGTATGGACATCTGAGGTGAGTGTGCCACTAGTAGTTTATATTGTAAAGTTCACCCTAGAATAGGCCACGAAGGCCCAGAGGGGGAGTACAGGTATAGCTGTATTCTTTTTTTATCTTTGGCACTAGATGGGTGTGGGTGGTCAATGCCACACCCTGGCCGCTTTCCCCCGGAATAGAGACCTGTAACCCATTGTACAGGAGTCTGGGTGGGCCCCAGGGCCGTTGTGGACGGGTGCGGAAAATCTAGCCTCCACCTGGATTCGATCACTGGACCGTCCAGCCCGTAGCGAGTCGTTACACTGACTGAGCTATCCTGGCCCACAGTTTATATTGTAGGGCCCTGAAAATTTATGCATGCGGTACATCAAGTGCATAAATGTGAATCCACAATGGGGATCTTGTGTTTATATATGTGTTTCGTGTCAAAACTGCTATACATATTATATTTAAATGTTGCTATTGGGGGCTGTACACATAAAAATGTAGGGCAATTTTATAGCGCGTGATTTGAGGTTTTCACTCATTCTTGACGATATTACCATCTTCTGGGTTGTGATTGGTAATTTGTTACCAACATTTTGGAAGGACATGCTGCTCCATCTTCAGGGTAGTCAAAGAAGAGTAAGTTGGTGGGAGAATTGGTTATATTGTACAGGGTAAGAGTTGGTTAGGCAAAGTAGTAGTGAACCAATAAGTGGAACATCCTGTATAGATCCAAGATGATAAGATCATCTTCTCAAACGGTTGATACTGACTGGATCATCAAGGCAGTGATTGAGATCAAGCTCCATCACAGTAACAAAAACAGGGAGGATGGCCTAGTGTTGATCAGGTTATGGAAACCTCAGATTCATCCCATGAAGGAACAGGGAAAATCTCCCCACCAGGATACACAACATTAGAAGTCTGGCCGTCTTCAGTGCCATTGGATCCAGGCTCTCCTTCCTCCTTACGTTCTTCAGATGGCTGTCCCTTGTCAGTCCATTCAGTTTTTCATTAGTTAGCTCTTCTTCATCCTGCATTTCTTTATTTGTTCCTTTTTCCATGTGCTTCCTTCCACCTTCTTTGCCTCTAGTGGGCTCAGCATATGGCTGCATCCACCTCACTGCAGCTGACTGTTTATTGGCTTGCTGTAGTCATCTAACCCATTTTTTCTCTATGTAATTAACCAGTTCTTCCAACAACTTATTCTTTGCCCTGAAGATGGAGGTAGCAAGCTCTTGCAATATATGTCGTTAATAGATTAAAATTCAGCAAAGTGTCATATTCCAGAGACTGTAGTCATCAAATTTGAATGGTTTTAATCTGTCCACTATGACACATACTTTACATGAAACCATACCAGACTTATCACATTTCTCAGAATGTGTTACCAGAAAAGAAATCAGTACTTTGCATGAAATAAATATCTTCTTATGGTGTATGACTTCTGTCTGAAATATTTTTCAGTATGAGTTATATTAAATGAAATGCAAGGACACAATAATTTATTTCTCTTTTCTCTAATGTTGATTAAATTTGTTAACATTAGATTTGGGTGTACAGTAAGAAATTCAGGACATATAGGGATTGCAAAATTGCAATGATACTCTGGAAGATATGTGAACTAAAATTTTTGGAGACAGCAGTATCCAGAGGAATATGAGCAACCACATATCCATTCCGCATGCCAATTATTTTGCTGCAAAAATCTTAATTTTGAGGCAAGACAATTTTAAAATTCCAGGAGCTTAGTACATAAATTCAAGTCAACCATAAATGTAGAATATTAATTTATATATTTGGTTCTTATTTAAACCACTCTTCAGGCTGCAGTGGCTGAACTGGAGGCTAAGATTAATGAGTGCAACAGTAAAGGTGCAGAGGATGTTTTGGTATCACAGAAAGCTGCTAAAGCATCTGGTAGAAGGAGAACAGCAGCCAATACGCCAGCAGGTGAACAGCATTTTTATTATCCCTGTATGTTGGTTAATGAAGGCCTCTAAGATTGTAATAACAACAGTTAATAAATTCTACATGACTAACTGAACAATATGGGTATTAAACATGAAATTTTGGAGGCAGTTTCAGTCTTTGTCATCAGGGAATGGAGTGCTGAATGACACAGTTCAGATAAAGCTAGTCATCTGATCCAGTAGAACCATTCTCACTACCCATAGTGACTCCAGTGCTCAGATCTGATTGTATTCCCCATTTACCCAGTTGCTAGCCAGAGTGAAGTCAGTCAATCATTAGTAATGCAGTCCACCTAATTTATTGTTAACTCTTTGATATTGTCTAAATTGTTTCAAGTGTAATAGTAACAGTAAAGTCAAGTTCTTTCTTGGTGTGCCATGAAGGCATATGGGGAAATGAGTTCCAGGTCCATGCATTTTTAGCCTCAGCATTATGCAGATGTGAGTGATCAACTTCACGTCCCAGCTGTTCTGCCTTCAGGGAGCAAGCTCCTGGTACCCATTGAATGGGAGGCTGGGTGGACCCCAGAGCCAGTCCAAATGCAGTGGAGAAGAGAAAAATTTTGTGTCACTGCCAGGATTTGAACCATAATTTTTAGTCTTTCAGCATGTAGCCTAGTCACTACAAAGACTGTGCTGTCGCAGCTCATGTACTTATAGGGTTCTGTGAACTCATCTCTATTAAGATTTAGTTTGAGCTCACTAGTCCACTATACAAGCCACACAGTTCATAATTCCGGCTACTTTGAGGTTTATTTGAACTGGACAGAGTAGATTCATATTTATAGTGGTATCTCTTCTTGCAGACCCTCAGGATACCTGTTAATAATTTCCAAGGTTCATGGAGCACAGTTTTGAGAGTTAGCATTCTACTACTTCTAGTAGTAGAATGTAAGTCTTGCTTATACACTTTCTTTTCTGTATTAAATATTAATGATTTCAAGCACTTATTGACCGATGACTTTATAATAACAAATTATCAACATAAGCATTATTCACCATGTTTATTAACATTACTTGTAATGTCTGTACTCTTGCTGTAGGTAATCGAAATGGCTGTGCTGCACGTAGACAGCCATCACGTTCCACTGTCCGTCACAATCGGTTGCGGCGACGTTATTCTGATTCAGAAGACTCAGACACATCGGACAGAGAAAATTTTGATGAAGGTGAATCTTTTGAACATTTATGTCTAAATGTTTGTCACAAAATATCCATATACTCTTTGGAATTGTCTAGAACCAGAAAACAAGTAACGATCTATAGAACACACAGACAGGTAATAGCTTTTGATGTCTGTGTTACAAACAGAAGTGTATCATGTTACACATTACAATCTTGTTTGTATGGATTAATGGTAGGGGAAAGAAGAGTGAGTGACTGAAGAACCTGAATTAATTATAAGAGGGGTGGGGTTTTGAGTGTGATGCAAATTAGAGTGTTGCATGCTGGGTTATGATGACAAGTGGTCTTGTAGATGGTTGCCAACATTTCAGAGGAACCTGCCAATTCCTCCTGCAGGAGAGGTGTTCTACCCAGAAGATGAAAATAGAACAGGTCTGAAATCAGAAGACTGCAGTCTGAGTTCAAAATTGTGTGTGTATCATATGTGTGCTTTATTTAATAATATTGTCACTAGCTGATGCCATTTATAGTGTGAATGTTAGGGTAAGTGGAGTGAAGAGTGACATAGAAAGGACATGAAAGCAAGTGGTTGTGCTCTAGTTTGTGGTAGTCCCTCAGTGTTTTCCTGGAGGGACTGAAAAAACCCACAGAGAAATTTTTTTCAGGATAGTTGGTCTACAGGCTAAAGTTGAACCCAGTAATAGTAATCATTTGCGTTAATCCCTTAACCACAATGTTCAATTAGGGTGGTTCATTATGTGATAAAAGCCTACTCTGTTCTTCTCTGCTGTCCCATAAAATGTAAATGTGTTTGTTGTTTCTTGATTCAGTTTCTTGTAGCTGCCCTGGGTCTGACTGGCTGTTGTGCCCTTGGTTGCCATTTTGGTTATGAATTCAAGGTCTTCAGTTCTGATGCTGTCAGAGGGATTCTGTTCTCCATGACATCTGTCATTTTACCAGCTCTTGCTGTGTCTTTGTATGATGTCACATTTTGGAAGATTTTTTTTTTTTTTTAATTTTTATCTATGCTCGTACAGTATAGCTGAAAGTCATGTTTTTTTCCTGATTTTCAATTGAAAGTATTTAAAATGACAGTAGCAGGCAAGTTGGTGCTCACATTGAGTATGTAATTAAGGAATTTGGTAGAAAGGAAAAAATATATTCTAGGGGAATTTAACGCTTTTTTTATAGACCAATAAAAATGCAAGTAGAAACAAGGAACACATAGGTCCAAAGAACATCAGTCCAAATTCCACTGTATTTACATAACCAGTAGTAGAAAATACTCTTTTGTCTGGACCACAGGCAGCATTGTTATGTATGATACAGGCATATCGTGCTTTCAGGTATACTTGCTGTGTGAAAGTGTAGTATAGTTAATGTGAACAAGACAGGCAGTGGATGTATAATGTATTGTTGAGGCACATTCGTGCAACCATTTTCGCAGTGGCCAAGCAAAAAAGTATTAAATATTCTGAGTGTGTGTTTGTAGCCTTAGGTATCCAGCATACACTTAGCATGTGTTATATTGTCATCTGTGGCTTGTCCAGCTCTGCAGTATTTTTTCACATTATCTCATAAACAGCACCATTCAAAAAAAAAAGTGATTGAACATAGAATGTGTGTTTTTATTTTCTCAATAACTGTTGTCTGAAGTATTTTTTATTCTAAGAAGAAATGAGCGAAATTATTGTAAATGTATAGTGGTCTGCATATGATGTATCTGTTATTCTTGTCAGATTTTAGTGACACTGGAATTTTCTTTACATATTTTTTAACAAAACTCAAATGTAAAATTTCATGACAATCCATCCAGTGGGAGCCGAGTTGTTCCACGTGGACAGACAGATGGATAGACAGACATGACAAAGCTAATAGTAGCTTTTAGCAATTTTGCAAATGCACCTAAAAATTGATCACTAAATGAGCCCTGAGCAAAATGAAGTGTTATTTAATAGACAGTGCTGTCTATGATGCAACAAGAAGTTAGCAGATATTTTGTGACAGTGGAATTAAGGGGTAAAATTTCAATTTGAGAACTGTATTAAATACTGACTAGAAAGGTAGTTTGAACCAATATTGAAGGTGGAAAATATCCAAATTTGAAGTTTTGAGGAGGGAAATTTTCTTCTATGCATATTCTGTGCTTTTGCTTTTTTAGGTTACTTTAGGTTGTGGCTTTAGTGTTTGGTGAATATTTCATTGTATGTTTTCAGCCTGTGGTGAGGGTTGGAGCTGTAATGAAAGATCCCTTGTTTTTTCAGTCATTAGAGTTGAGGTACTTGCATTTACATGTTGGCCAGTCACTGGTGACGTAGGAAATGAATTGTTTAATAATATGTGCTGGGTACAGTTGGGGGCAGTATTGGTATGATGTGGTGACTTGTGTATCATTGTTACTTTATGTGTGTTATTTGTGGGTTGGCATGTTCTCTACTAATACAAGTCATATTAAAATCTGCAAGGTTTAGTGATTTTGAATAAATTCTTTAGTGTAGCCTTTCTCTTGCTGCACTCTTTAATCTGTATACATGCTTTAGTATTTTACTTATTTGCTTGGTATGTGATAGGTAATATTTTTAATTTTACCTCTGATTTTCAGATGATATTTTTGTGAGGCCCAGAACAACAACCAGGAAAGTTACTGGTAACAACAAGATAGCAGGTTAGAATACCATTAATGACTTGTTGATTCATGATCAGTAATTTTTTGTTTAAGTTCTCCTTCATAAGTGCTAATAGCATAGAATACAGCTGATGAAATTTCATACCTTGGAAGATGTGCTAAGGCTACCAAATTAATTATACAAGGGAGTGCTGATAAGTCCTTAGCCCCAACAGGAAGGAAGCAAGCTACAGTGACCAAACTCAGGATTTATTCAACATACTCCCCATGAATTTCAATAATCTTCTTAGCCCATTGCTCTAACTTTTGCAAGCCACTCAAAAAAAATTCAGAAGGCTGTCTGTCCAACCAGGTCTCCGCAGCAGCAATGACCTCTGCGTCGGATGAAAAATGGTGACCTTTCAATTGTTTTTTCAGTCCAGGGAACAGGTGGTAGTCTGACGGGGCCAGTTCCGGAGAATAGGGTGGGTGATCAAGACATTGGAAGCCCAGGTAGGCCAGTTTCTTCTGGGTTGCAAGTGCCAGGTAGCCGGGGCATTGTCGTGCAAGAACAAGACGTCCTCAATTACCTTCCCGCGGCGTTTTTCCTTCAAAATATCCTTCAATTGCACCAGCAGAGATGAGTAATACTCGGCGTTGATAGTTTGGCTCTTTGGAAGATAATCAATGAGGAGGATGGCATCTTGATCCCAAAAAATTGACGTGAGGACTTTTCCAGCGAATTTTTGCACTTGGAATTTTTTGGGGTGGGGTGAGCTGCTATGCCGCCACTCCATTGATTGTAGCTTTGTCTCCGGGTCATAGTGATATAACAAGGTTTCATCCATGGTCACCAATCGCAACAGGAAATTATTTGAATCGTGCCACCTAAAATTCCAAAAGTTGCTCATACGACTGGCACTGCTGATTTTTTTGATCCGCGTTCAGGTATTTCGGGACCCTCTTTGCAGAGAGCTTCTGCATGTCCAAATCTTCATGAATGATAGACCCAACCCACTCACCTGAGATGCCCAATTGCTCAGCTATTGATTTAGCTGAAATCTGGCAGTCTTCCAAGATTAACTTGTGAATTTCGTCAATAATCTCCGGGGTGGTCACTATTTTGGGTCACCCAGGACGAGGTGCATCACAGGTGGAAATATCACCACGTTTAAACTGGGCCACCTAGTTTTTGATGGTGGCATATGATGGTGCATGTTCCCCTAATGTTTCTATCAGAATGGCGTGATTTTCCTTCGGTGCTTTGCCTTGCAGGAAAAATAACTTGATGACAGCTTGCGTCTCTATGTTGTTGAAATCGCGTGCATCACCTGACATGCATCCTTTCAGCCTCTGTAGCAAGAAAAGACTTGCAATTTGGCACATGAACAGACCCCTCTTTCCAACGACACTATCGATTCCATCCTATGACATCGGGAAGTAGGTGGGGCTAAAAACTTAACAGCATCCCCTCGTGAAATCCATTGAGTTTTGTGTTGTATCACTCTTCTGGAGGCAGTAGTTTTCCCCAGAAGACTGCTGCCTGTCTACCAAATTATATGGTATCACTTGCCAGAAGACTGCAGTCTGTAGTGTGCACATTGTTTGCAAAATTATTGAAAGTGAAAGGAAATTTGATATGTAAGGGCAGGAGAAATTTGGATGTGCGGTATAAACACTAATAAAATGACTGTGGCTAACCATTGAATGTTCCTGTATTTCTATTGTAGTGGTTGCAAAATACTCGGTTCCTTCATTAGGTACTGTAGCTGGATAAAGATACTGTTGTTACTGTAACAGCAACATGCAGTCACAAACAAGTAAAGATTGTATTAAATCAACCCTCCCATGAAAAATGTAAAAATGTGAATAGGGGCATTCAGTAGTTGAAAGAAGATTAAAAGTTAGAAGCAAATTATGTGCTTTGTTCACTACATCATAAAACTAGACATATCCATATCCCATAATGGAAACTACAGAGAACAAAAAGAATTTTACACCCTACACATTTCTATAAAATTTTCAAGACAATGTGCAATATATTCATTATTTTAGCTATTGATAATAATTTTAGCAAATAAAGACTATAATGTCATCTTGAGCCTTTTATAAGTCATTTTAAAATAGTTAATATTTTAAAGGTTCAAAATAGTAAATCTTAAGAAACATAACTTTAATAAACTGTGCTACTAATACTGCATCCATATACAGTTCACAAATTGCTAAATATGTAAGGCAGATCATACATGAAGTGTGTGTGCGTGCATTTTCCCTTTACATTGTGAATTTTTATGCATAACCTGGTGATGGTCTGTTATGACCAAACCATATATATATATATAGCTTAGCTTATTTTTACATAATGCATATTTGTGTTTGATGGTGATTTACTAGTTAGTTAATGAAGGGAGTATTTAACAATGACTGGAAAATGCCATCTTAGGCACGCAATGTAAGATGTGTTTATGATACTAAATGTTTAAAAGATGTCCCTGAAAGTAATTCATTAATTTAATAAAAATGTGTTGGGTTAATGTATGTTATAGTATATAAATCTTATATTTTGTGCCTTTTGCAGTATATTCTAATCATTGTACCCTCTACACACAGCTTCTGTATCTGTCTACAGATGACACAGAAAGCTCGGATGAGGATATCTCTGCTTCCCCTGACCATAAGAGACAATGTAGTGACAGAGAACAGAGGAAAATATCCACCACCAGCACACCACAGACAAGGAGTACATCACGGCCAAAGTACTCATCCCAAACAAGAAGTGCACGGAAACCTAGAACATGGAATAAGTAATGTTAGTAATTTGTACTGATGGTTTTCAATTTAGGCAGTTGGGAAAATGCTGGTTGCTGACTTGCCAGGAAAGGAGCGTTTCTGAACATGTGGGATGTTCCAACACTTATTATTCTTGTTTTAATTTAAAACAAGTTCTCTCCTGTGGGAAGCATTGTAAATGAATTTTGTAGTTATGCTCTGTTTGAATTCTAGACTGAAAAGTCTAAGGTAACAATTACAGTACCTCCCACTAGATGTTTCAGCACATTCATATTGTCGTCAGGTTTATGGACATATTATTCATAATGAAGTGCCCTGTTGCTATTTATAAAATAATTATCTAAAATCTGTATTGGAGGTAGAAGAATTTTGCAACTTCTAAACCTTAAAATTATGTTACTGAATTCCACAGAACTTTATGTGCAGCAGTGGGTTAACAGTTCTGGTAATTTTCATACAGCATTTCTAATGTCTGTACGTACACATGTCATGCTGTAGTTGTCTCATAGCGTAGTTTCTGCTCTGTGCAAAGACAGCATCACTTATTATGAAGCTGGACACCACTTTGCAATGTGTTATGGCAGGGGTGCATAAATTTTCTTCATGTCTAGGAGCCAGGAAAATAACCATCCAATTAATCCAGCTGTTTCAGGCATAAAATGGCCTTCTGTGCAAATGTAAGTATAAGAATTTACATGCTATTCATTCACATGTGAAAGTAATCTTTTGGCAGACTAAACTTACCATATTGATTGGAACCTTGATTCATGAATTTTGGCTGCTCTTTAGTAATGTTCTGTAACATAACATGTAAGTTAGCATTACAGCTGGCTGTAAATCTGTGACTACAAAGTATCACAAGGATTTAAACAAAACCCCTGATTAGTGTTGTTTCCAAAAACTTGACATTTTTAGGGCAGGGTCTGAAGATCTGTTGCTTTTTTTGTAATAAATGTGAACTAATGATATTAGATGTGAGCTTACATGAATTAAAAATATTGACCAGGCTGTTCCAGCACCTATGCATTTGTACACCTATAAATGAAACATAATTTTGACTCTAGTAACATCAACATTCTAATCCATTCTATCTGTGTACACTATAATGAAGAATGGGTTATTTGCTCCATGTTTCAGAAGTCACTGCTTCGCTGTCCACTGCGTGTGTGTGCATACAAAGATTACACTCACAATTGGTAGCAACCATAGTGTAATAATACATGAGAATAAGGAATGGAACTGATTTTGGCTTTACAGTGATGTATTGGGGTTGTGAACTCCCTAAAGTGTATTCTCACAGCAACCCATCTGTGACCTGGTACTACATGTATAGAAGAAGACTTGGTGTTTCTCAAAGCAGCAAGGAACAGGCCAAATTTTGTCATTTGTTTGTCAAACCAGTATGTCCATATTTTAAATATGGCATAGCCTCATACCAAGGCTGAATAGTGCATATGTGTGACTTTATTTTTGCTCTTATCAAAGCAGGGTGGACACAGTCCCCTATAATTTCCTCCAAAATTCTAGGTGCCAGGGCTAAATTTCTGGACACTGTGGCAACCTTGCATGTGAGATTTGTGCACTCCTGTGTTGTAGTAATCCCCCTGTTGCTTGTGTTAACAATATTTCATTATTGGTTTCCCTGCTTTTCAATAAGTTTTTGACATCCTGTTACAAGACTGATACATGTAGTGTGGTTATTAAAGCGTTGAATATTAATATACTGTTGTCTACTGTCATTTCTTTTGCCTCTCACTGCGGAGGATAAGGTTCGATCCCTGGTGAATCCGCGTGGGATTTGTCTTGAACAAAGTGGAACTGTAATGTGTTTTTGTATGAGTACGTAAGTGTCTCTCTGTCAGTATATTCCACCAATGCTCATTACTGATTAGTTTATCGTGGACATTATATAATGTTAGCAGTTGATTCTGAAAAATGTAATACCTACATTTATTTTGTACTGGATGAGGCAAATGGGGTCAGTTCCAAGTTTTAGTTTCTTTTTAATCAGGACCTAATTGAGGCTTGTTCTGTAAGTTAATACTAACTGAAAGGTAATGAACAATGCACAAAACATTGCTGTTACTACACTTAACTAATGTAAAGTAAAAGCTGCAGATGTTAAGACTAATATATTTCAGTGAAGCTTCATTGTTTGGAAGGACATAATATTTTGTAAAATGGATACATTTTTGTTGCATTTTTCATGGGTGAACTTAAGATAGGATGATTCCAGCAGCTGAGCAGCGTAGAGAATGGTACCAGCAACTTTAAATGGACAGTAGTACAGAAATTTTATCATATTTGTCCAACAGATGCACAATATATATTAACAATTATCTTTTTCTTATTGCAGTCCCAAGTGTTTTGATGTTTACACATAATCCTGGCGAGTTTCTTATTTTGTATGCTAAAGTTACAAATTAATGAAATGGAAACAGTTATACCAGTGGTTGTTACAGAGATTTAAATAAGTGACGAGGAGTAAAACATAGTAAGAGTGCTTTAGCATACATAAAAGAAATTCCCTGAGGATGATCTGTAAACATAGAAACATGTGGGACTGCAGTGAGAGATGATAATTGTTAACATTTATTGTGCATTTTTTGGACAAATGTAACAAAATGTACAAAATGCACGGTGCCTGCTATATCCAGATAATAGTACAGAATCTTTCATATACAAATTTGAATTGTTTGTCAGTAATATATGTATGTAGTAGATAGCGTTTTTACTAACTTCGGGAGATTGTGTGTCTTTCCAGTTCATATTATTATTATTATCATCATCATTATCATTATTATTATTATTGCAGGTACAAAATTGTAGATCTGTAAGAAGTGAAGTTTTGAATGTACATTCCACAACTAAGAACAATATGTTTTCATCCTGACCAGTTAATTTCAAATAATTTAAAGAAGAATTAATGTAATCAAAGTAGAAATTGCATGTTGAACTTGCTGCAAATGTAGTTTGTGATGATTACACTTGCACAGATTGTTTCAGAAAAGCTTTTGATTTAAAAAATGTGTATTTGCATATGCATTATGTGAGCTGAATGATCTTTACTGCTCACCCAGTATGGTTTGGATGATCAAATCCAGAAGAATGAGATGGGCGGGGCATGTAGCATGTATGGGGGAGAGCAGAGATGTATAGAGTGTTTTGGTGGGGGAACCTGAGGGAAAGAGACCACTTGGAATACCCAGGTATAGATGGTAGGATGATATTAAGATGGATCTTCAGGAAGTGGGATGTGGGGGCATGATTGGATCGATCTGGCTGAGGATAGGTACAGATGGTGGGCACTTGTGAGTGCAGTAATGAACCTTTGGGTTCCATAAAACGTGGGGAATTTCTTGACTAGTTGAGAACCAGTGAGCTTCTTAAGAAGGACTCTGCCATATGGAGCAAGCAATATGTGCGTGTGCATATGCATATCAGAGACGAGGATGGATACTAACAGCAGTATCCACACAGTAAGTCAGAGATTGCCAGGGCAAAATGCATGTGTCACTGACAGATTTTTGAAGACTGGTGACTTAGTCATGCAGACATGGTATGAGTTCCATCATCAAGTCTACTGAATGACATGGCTATCCTGCCAAGAGACAAATTACTCAATTGGGTGAAGTGAAAAGAATCGTGGCCAACCTCAGGTTGGTGTGCAATAAATCATCCATTCAAGATGGAATTTAAAAGAACTGCAGCTGAGAGGAAACAGATTGTGTTAAGTAGCATTGAAAATTGTAACAGATTAAGTGAATGGAAAGTGGAGAAAAATGAGCATAACTTATGAAAGAACTCAACATTGAATCATCCATGCAGTACAGCATCAATGATCAGTTTGTGTCTTGGAGTAAATGCCATTTTTGTATACAAACAAGTTAGTGGAAGAATAAGCCAAAAATGTAAAAGCTTGGTCAAGTTTTATGTGAATGGTTAAACAAAATTCAGAAGTAGTTGCAGTTTTTTTTGGCAATTATGGATAAGAAACTAGTTTTTAAAAGTGAATTTATCTGAGGAATCTGCACATTTTTCAATGGTTGCATGGCATGTTTCAAATTTGGCATGGGATCAGAAAATTGAACATTTCAGGATAAAATAAATAAGCTGATCATGGTGATGCAGCAAAATAGAGTGAATTTTTCCAAAAGTTAGTGAATGATCGTGGCTTATGCCCAGACCAAATATTCAGTGCTGATGAATCTGAATTGTTTCAGTGATGTCTGCCTACACTAACACTGGTTGGTGTGAACTAAACATGTGCTGAAGCTTTCAAGCCTAACAAGGACAGAATATTTAGACTTACACTTTTAATTTTCACACTTCGAACCTTGGTTGACTCTGTTCTTGATCTATCAGGCTATTGCATGACCAGAACATAAATTTTGTTACAGGAATCTGACATCACAAGAAACAACTGGTGTTCAGGCAGCTGCAGACTATTGTGTTGTTGACTAATACACAATCAAGTGTGAGTTCATAATACTTTGACAGTGAAGGAGCAGATAAAAACGTCTTTCTAAACACAGTTGTTCAAGTGCTGTATGTTACATCTGTCAGCAACAGACATGCAAAAAAAAAACATGAAATTGAAAACATTCATCATTATGTTGGTCTCATTTTGTTTTATTTGTTTTAAAAGGAAAGTACTAACAATGTTCCCCCTCCTGTGCACCAAATTCAGTTTGATGTGCTTCTTCAGGTCAGTGCCCTGGGTGACTGGTCAGCGTACCCACCAACAAATTCAGTCCATAATCTTGGTAGAGGACATCCCATTGTGTTAAAGTACAATATTAAAATGAAATAAAATATCTACTCCATCTGACACAAATTTCTTTTTATTTTATTTCATTTGTTGGCTTTTTATGTTTTGTGAATCTGGAGGCTGGAGAAGTGTTTGGTATTTTTATTTTGGTGCAATTTGGAGTTGGGTTCTGCTTGAGACATTGACGATTGAAGTTGATGTTAGCACAACATTCCATGACCTTGCTTTTTGAGTTTTTATAATGGTTGACGTAAAGTCAGTCCAGTACACTGATAGATGGTAGGCCAGTGCCCTGAATGACTGGCCAGCTTACCCACCAACAAAGCCGGTCCCATGCTCTAAAAGATGGTAGGTCCAAGAAAAAATGATAATTCTGTGCGAAATTGTATTGACTTATATAATTTCATGATGTTCACTAGAATCTACTAACTCAGTTTCATGGCATATGATGTTAATTTTTGATCCCACAGTCTTGATGTTAGAGCACTGAACACACTTATTTATCACATTTGAACATTTCATGGAAATATTCTGGATTTATTAGTAAAGTGTAGTTGTCACTTATGACAGCTTAAGCAGTCGGTTGTTTTAAACCAAGCAGTGTGTATTTCTGAAGTGTTACCTTGTCCATTTCAACACAGCGTACTGAGTCTCCACTGTGAAAACTTGTGACACCTCACCGGAAACATGGTTGTTGGGAGTCCTTACATTTTCCCCACTTTCAAGTTGATTGAAGTCATTCTTATTGCATCGACTGAACTCACTTGTTGCTGTATAACTGGTCCTAGTATTCTCTTCATTATTGGTTCTCTCTTTTGGGCTGAATGCTAGTTCAATTTCTCGTAACGTTTTCCCCTTTGTTTCTGGAAGGAAAATGTAACAGTACAAAGCCCCCAAGAGTGCAGCTGCACCAAAGAGCCACAAAGTACCATCAGTACCCAGAGCATGCATCAGATCTGGGTATGTCTTTACAGAAACAAAAATTAACAGATGGGCTAATGATGCTACTATTCCACCCATTACCCCTCTAATTGCAAGAGGAAATAGTTCTCCATTCATCATCCATGGCAGCTGAAGGAAACCCAACATGCTAACACAAACATGTCCTAGGACGCAGATCAGAGGAACCCATGCTAATGGCCGATCATTCGATGGTAGATGGGAGTAGAAGTACTCGTAACTCCCACCAGCTACCATAAATATGGCCATACCTAGTCCGGACACAACAGCTAATGTTTTTCGGCCAAAACTGTTCATTAGAATGGCTCCAATTACACTCATCAGTAGGCGGACACCTCCTACAACTATTGAGGCCACATACTCGTTCAGTCCTGTACTTACTTCTTGGAAAAGATTAACAGCATAATAAAGGATAATGTAGATCCCAGAACTTTCTTGAAATGCAAAGAAGAGCAACAGTATTATAAACGGTTTCCATGCTGTAGACTGGAGAAATGGCTTCAAAACTCTCTTGATAGCCATCATGTTATATCTGTTACTTGACATAGGCCTTAAGAGCCTGCTGTTCTTATCTTTAGTCACGGTTTCCATCAATTCAGATAGTTCACTTTCAGCTGTTGCTGGATTCATTCTGAGCCACACAAGTGCTGAAAGAGCTTCTTTATGTCTTCCGTGTGAAGCCAGCCAAGGCGGACTTTCTGGCACTGCACACATGGCGATGAAACTGAGAAGTGCACAGAGTGTGCACAGAGCTGCCACCCTCTGCCATGGGGCTATGAAACCGAGAATGTAGACAGTTAGGACACCAAGAGACACATGGACAGGTCCGCTAGCAGACAAGATACCTCGCTGATCTGCTTGAGAAATTTCAGCAACGTAAACGTAGCTTGCTGTAGCCATTCCTGCAAAGAAACACAACTCTGTATCAATGCGTGATGGTTCTGCCCAAACATACAGTATATAAAGTGAAGGTAAAGGTAAAGGTAAAGCAATCCCGTTAGAGGCCTGGAGGGGCCCAAAGGGTTCCAGGAAGTTAAGGTTCTCAGATTTCATGACAATGGCACAGGATGGTGGTAGGTTGTCAGCCTTACGCACAGGTCGCCTTCTGTTAGAAGCTGAGTTGACCCCAGGGCCATTGTGCGATTGGAAGGATTTTGTGTAAATGAAAAATCCACTGACATCATCTGGGATCGAACCAGTGACCTTCCAATTTGTAGCACAGCACCTTAACCACTGTTCTACCTCATTCACCCCAGTGTATAAAGTAGACCACAGAAACTTAGTCACTGTCTGTCTCTCTCGTCGTTATTCATGGTTTCCCGTGTGTGCTCCATTCACATCTCTACTGTCCATGTTGACACCCTGAATATGGGGACAGGAGGTTCTTCCAAAACTTTTGTAATGACACCTCAAATCTCATCAGTTTAACTGGTTGTATGATTAGCTGCCAGCTTCTCACAGCAGTTACCGGTTTTGATCATGGGTCAGTCCACATGGGGTTTGTAGTGGACAAAGTGGCACTGGGACAGGCACGTCTCTGAGTTCTTCGGTTTTCCCCTGTCAGTATGAGTCTTACCATACTCTCTATTCATTCTTCTGTCACAGACACTATGTAATTTCAGCAACTGACAGTGTCGCTAAATGACGGAAACACAGATATCAGCTCTACATACCGACTGCCAATCCAGAGATGAATCTGCCAGCATATAGCTTGACTATGTTGTCTGACAAGGAGATCAGGACCCATCCAATGATGTAGGGCAGTGATGTTAACTTAACCGTTGTCTTCCTACCGAACATTTCCATCAAAATTCCTGCCAGCAGGGCACCAATGGGGTTTGAAATTACTCCAAGACTGGCTGTAAATGAAACAGTTAGTAGTATGATCAGTTGGTAGAAATGTCTGGTGTGTGTGTGAACTGAATAAAATGGCAAAATCATGGCAAGGAAGTCCAGCCATGGAAGCCACTGTTTCGCAGCTTGTAATCCGTGGCTTGTCTGAATTTTAATTTATGCCAGTTCACACATTTATTTATAATATAGGGATAATAATTATAATGTAAGTATAATTTAGGCCTTCATGTTTAGACATGCTAATTATAATGACATTTGTAGGCTGTTTGCATAGTGCAATGCGAGACAATGGATGCAGAGTCCAGAAATAATAAAAGTTGAAGGATCACCAGCATCACAACAAAACAATATGAGTTATTAATGTGTTCTTACAGTATTATTTGCAGTGAAACTTGAATATGTATTTGTGTGTGTGTGTATATGTATGTATATATATATATACACACACACATTCCTCAAATTTCACTGCAAATAATACTGTAAGAACACATTAATAACATATTTATGTTGTTGTGATGTGTGTGTATATGTATACTGGAGTGCTGATAAGTCCTTAGCCCGCCCAGGAAGGAAACGACCTCAGAAGCATGTCAGGAACGCGCGCAATTTCAACTACATCAAGACATGAGCTGTCATCAAGTTCCTTTTCCTGCAAGGCAAGGCGCCAAAGGAAATTCACACCATTCTGACAGAAACATAGCTTGTATCCTTCCTGGTCGGGCTAAGGAATTTTTTTATTTATTTTTTGTGGTGATTCACTTCCACTGATCATTGAAGAGCTTTTGTTTCACTTAAGCGATAGTAGCTGAGGAGTCCTGTGACAATTCAGACGTGTCCTGAGCGTGACAGGACTTGGCCTTCTGATCCACTGAAAATAGCAGTCGCGGAGCTGTCCGAGCATGGTAGGAGGCGTTACTGTGATCCACTTGAATAGTGAGTTTAAAGGTCACAGCTCTCATGCTTTGGTGGTTAAAGAGCCCTGTGACAGGAATTCAGGTCCAGTCACAATAATGACAGGACAGGTCTTTGTACAGTACCTGAGACTGATGGGGGTTAGCCCGTTGTTTCACTTGAAACAGTAGTTTAGGAGTTAAGTGTTACGAAGGGACCGCATTTTGTATGGGAATCCAACCTTTAGGGAGAACACAAGTACTTTATGTAATGTATTTTTCTTCTGCATTGCAGTCCTTGGTGAACCTTAGCCTCTTCCAAAGTTATCTTCCGCTGCTCTCGATCCTGGTACTCACGTCTCCAGTTCCTTACGCCCGTGTTCTTTAGATCTTCTTAAACTGATTTTAACCACATAAACTTAGGTTTTCCTACATATTGAGTGCCTTGTGGTTTAACAAGTTTTCACCAAGGATCCAGTTCTTGCATTCCAAAAAGTTGTCCCAGCCACCTAAATCTTACTGTTTTTATCACTTCAACCAAGTGTAATTCATCGTAGAGCATACAAAGCTGTGTTATTGTATCTTATTCTCCATATACCATTATCATCACTAGGAACGTAAATCATTCTTAAAATTCTTCTTTCAAAGATTAGGAACATATTTCCATCTGAAAGGGTCAACAGTCACTTCCATATGTAACTATCGGTCTTATAAGGGTTTTATATAACATGAGTTTATTGTGACACTTTGTGTGACTGGCATATATTATTTTGGACGCTGTGGATAGTTTTAAATGTAGGACAAAATGCAACACATTTAAGCTCCAGAGTTATTTTTCTACCTTTTTACGCTGCAGATTTTTGGAGAAACAGGGCAACTTGTACAGGCTACCTGACGTTCCAAGGATTTGCTGTATGTGGGACGTCCGTTTGCGTTGTAATGTAAGGGCCATGACCATTGGCACACATCGCGATTTTAATATTTTAGTACAGAATGAGTAACCTAGAGTGCAGCGTCAGTGTAAGACACTTCCTTCAACAGCGTCTCAGTATAAACAGTAGTCCGCCGACTTCCGAATTGTAAAAGGGAAAACGTCAACCCAAGCATCAGCATAAATAAGGCCGTAAGTAGCATGTCTTGTACATATACCAAATGTAGTTTACGTGCTGTTATGACAAATACTTAATTTTTATTCCATTTAAGAATCGTAATGCGCCTCCTTACCAATACTTAAAGGAAGTTGAATGGGGTCGGTGTACTCAGCGTTCCAAATTATCCCCAGTATTGTGGATCAATTACGTTATAACTGCTGAAGCTGTAAGTTTATGTTGACAAAAATGAGCCTCTTCATATTCTCCAATTTTCCGTGTAAAATTGTTATACTTCTGTAACATGTTACGATATGACAGATTAACCGAATCTGGTAGAATCAAGGCGTTCCCGCTCCAATTTTTTGTTTACTTTTGTCAGCAGACAATGCTACAAAAACAGCAGGGATTTTAAATCAATTTTAATATCCGCTGTGAAGAATTGTGTAGTTTTTGAAGTGCTGTGTATAAAACAATTGTTTTAACATGAGCCATCACATGCAGCGAGAAATTTAATATTGATATAGCGTACAATTTCGTTTTGGGGGGGGGGGATACCATCATAGGATGGAGATTCACTCCCCTTTTCAGAGATTTTATGATTTTTATGTAAAATTCATATATGTATATATATATATACTGTATTTCTTACTACTGCCAGATGACAGACGAAATATGTATCTAAGTGCGCGAAAGAGAGTAGTATTTTTTTTTAATAAGTTGTGTTAAGAGCTCAGCGTACAGTGACATCTGTGATCAGACGTAAGAAAACCTTGGAATTACGCATCATATTAACTGCTAATGCTGTGTGTCTTAGCCGCATTTGACCCATATGCGAGTATTAGGCCAACAGTGCTTGCTTCAGTGCATTTTTTTCCATTCAGTGAATGCTGTGTGTGAAAGAGTACCAATTAGTTCGAACATCACTCCTTTTGTAAACAAGTACGTTGAATTATTAGCATTAGGACAACACAAACTATGTGGACAAGTAAGTAACCAAAGATACAAACGCGCCTCGATATTACGTTTGTAGCCGATCATCTTTAGTATAGTTGTTTATTAGGTTTGTTGGCGCCAGTTACGGGCAGTCTGTCAACGCATGTTCAGAAACCGTTGGTGTTAGGTATGAGGGGTTGTACGGGGAGAGATTTAAGTGAGAAAACGTTAGGAGCTGATAACGGACGCTAGCAGTCGCGTACGAGAGCGATGTGAGTGAGGGAGTACAAGTGACTTATTTTAATAAAAAATGATTTTGTTGTAACTTGATACAGCACGCTTTTTTTATTTTATCAACAATAAATTGAGTAAATAAAACAAGTAAAAGGAAATAATTAAAACTGTATGTGATTCTGTGAACCACACCCGTCTTCCGAAAGAGGATCACCCACCAGACTGAGCGCGTCGGGACAAACAAGTTAAAAAGTGTGATCGTGGAGACGTTACACGTACGTGTAATGTTTCATTGCATTAACTATTCTTCTCGGAGCACAAGTTTCGGAAAAATAGGTTCGGACGGACAGACGGACATTAGATTATTGTACATATGATTGCAAAACCTAAGTTTTTTTGTGTATGAATCCGTAATAAATATTCATATTGGACATATTCTTTATACTTTTTATCTTCAGGGTAATTACATTTCGTAGGAATGTTCAAAAATTAAACAACAATTTGGGGCGAGGTATGGGTGGCAAGCAGTGCAAGACAAAATATCGGCGTCAAAAGACTGCTATTTTGATGAGTGCAGCAGGTAACAGATAGCCCAAAACTGAATACGAAAATATCGAGACAGACAAAATTTCAGAAAGAGAAACTGAAGAAACGACAACAGGGATAAAGGGGGTGACGTCGCTCTTTGTGCAATATGCGAGTGTGGATGCACACTTGAAAAGAAAACTTCGCTGTACATCTTCTTTTTCACATTCGTACTGTGCATCTTGATATTATCAAAGTTTTATTTATCCACCAACTGAGGCAATAGTGAGTTGTCTTGAAAACAAAATTAAAATTTACATTAAAACAGCTCGACATGTTCCGGTGTTAAACTTACACCATCATCAGGGAGAGCATTAATTAGTGCTTACTAAAGTTACAGTTGTTAAAATAGTCCATTAAAATACATCGGTGTGTAGTTAATACAGTGGTAGTGTGGCTGCACACTACCACCGTATTAACCACACACCGATGTATTTTAATGGGCTATTTTAACAACTGTAACTTTAGTAAGCACTAATTAATGCGCTTCCTGATGATGGTGTAACTGTAACATCGAAACATGTCGAGCTGTTTTAATGTAAATTTTAATTTTGTTTTTAAAACAACTCACTAGTGCATCAGTTGGTGAATAAATGAAACTACGATGTACATCGTTTGAAGTACAATAAACCTACCCGTTACAGGATAAATTCTCAGAAGTGAGAGACCGTAGGAAGCAGATGTACGGTGGGACCCACAGAGACTCCAGTAATACTGCCGACGCATGAAACTGTCACCTTGTGTCCAGTTCTCAAACGTGGAGCTGTGCACTGGCATTCACTATAAATCTTCATGTCGTGGATACAAGGCGCAGGAGCAAAACACAAATATTAGCTATTAGAGGAAAACGCCTTGTAGCCTAACGTATCAAAATTCTTCAGGCAATGTGTAAACCTTTGAATTTCCTAAATGATGACATGCATTTCTTTCGGTGCGAAATTACGAGAGTCCATGCAAAGCGACAGGGGAAATATTGCTTGGGTTCCTCCGTGACAGAGCTGCTTCGATTGATAAGAAGAGATAAAATCAGCGCTAGGAGCGGTTACTTGCAGAATTATTGACCCAAGATATGAACAAGGGCGCATCAAGTAAAATGGTCGCAGCAGTTTAAGGGAGGAAATTTTGATTTGAAACTTTAGATTCATATGGCGGTCGAGATTTAGATCGTGCTGTTCCGAGAAAAGACAGCGCGTGGTCTGGTGGGTTGTTACCAACTTCTCGGACGGATTGTTGGTTTTATTTTCACAGTGGAAACACCCTGAGAATGTCGGTTTCTCCCAATGGATGGTAGCCACATCGGATCATCCAGTGGACCAACATTTAAGAAATGTAGTATCCGTCCGGTTCTGTGTGCGTTGCCTATTTTCACCTTCATGCTGGACATCGAAGAGAGTAAAGTCGGCAGAAATTAACTTTGAAGTCCTCAGATTTTTTACTTATTTTGCAGTATGTCCCACCTGCATGAAACGTATAGAAAGAAGGGATCTTTATTCTTTGTTTTCAGCGTGCTTGTGTTACAACCTGTGGTTCGGTTCCCACAACCACAGGGAGTGGTTGTGTAGTGGGTAGGCCTGTCGTGTTCAAGTAGGGTAGGCAGTTTGAGACACATTTATGTCCCTGCGCTAAGGCCATTAACAGAGTCGTTCTTGTAATTCTTGTGTGGGTTCTTTAACGACGGCTTCAGCACCGAAGCCTACACAGCGTCGACTGGTGTGCTGAGTGTTGAAAGACAAACTGGACAGTAAGCCGTCGTGATATGCTCCAGGCATTATCCGGGAAGAACCTCACTTTTGATAGCCTGTGCCAGCTGAGGGGGTACGCGGTGGCGCAGTTGGTTGAGGAACTGCGCAACAAGTCGTAAGGTCGCGTGTTCGATTCCTGATGGTGTCATAGGAATTTTTCATTGCCAGAATTCTTCCGGCCGCACTATGGCCTTGGGGTTGACTCAGCCTCTTAACAGAAATGAGTACCAGGAATATTTCCTGGGGGGGGGGGGGGGAAAGGAGACCGGGGGATAGGGCTACGGACCTAACCACCGTCTATGTCAAACCCCCAAGAAATTTGGAGA
>Ga0123352_10001224_pt1 | contig 33503 bp, 22 predicted proteins | sample TergutLab28metaG_FD_89700 | JGI IMG/M metagenome (GOLD analysis project Ga0123352, IMG submission 89700) | Labiotermes labralis P1 segment gut microbial communities from Petit-Saut dam, French Guiana - Lab288 P1 | ecosystem: Host-associated > Arthropoda: Insects > Digestive system > Gut ...
CTACATGTTTCAATCCTTTCGGATCATCCTCAGGGAGTAAGCAGTACCTTTATATGAAGTTATTGAGTCTTTCTATTGAAGTTTTTGTATGAGGGCGGCATGCCTGTAATTGTAATAGACGATATTTTTGCACGGTCACAAAAAATGAAAAAAAATGAAAATTAAAATTATGTATTTTCTGCATGATGTAGGAATTTAAGTTTTCGGGAAAACTGTTCAAATTTATTGCCAACATAACTTTGAAACAACAACAGGGAACATAATATTTCACTCCCTATTGTGAAAATATCATCGTGTTCTTTCAGTTCCTAAATAATGCACGGAATATTCAGTAGCATTTAAAATTAAGGCTTAAAAGTTATAGTAGAAGTAGAAGGCGAGGGGTTCGGAGGTATGTTCGTTATTTGTTTTAGGTAATTCTCTTATCGGGACTGCAGTGTTGGGGAGACACAAAACACCGAAAGTGTATGTCTCATGGCTGCTATACCAGTTGGCTCATTCGCAATGAACACTATATAACAGGTGTGCGTGACCCGCTCTGCATATCGTTACATTGCACGGGCTCTAACACAGCGGGAGGACTACTGTGCTGACAGCCAATCCGAGGATCACTACATAAACACAGTAGTGACGTAGATTTTTGTTTCTTTGTCTACTGCAATTCTAAGAACGAGCCATCTCTTTAACAGAAACATAAGGCATATGTACTTTAAGAGTACTGTTCGAGTCAACAATACAAATTGTAAGTTACCACGCACACACAAAAAGTGATATGGCATGAAATAACTTAAAATGCCAACTTGATGCAACAAGGTGATTTTGTTGATGTATTCTTAGCTCGACATGTTTCGGGTACACACGCCCATCATCAGGAGCACTGGATGTTGAGTTGCCGCATATGGTTTTCTGCACCGAGTTTTTGGATGGGTGGTGGTCTTGAGAGCCGCTGTGTAGGTCGTGTGTACGGTGCGGATGTTGCCGTGCGTCGCAGAGCTCTCAAAACACTTATCGAAATTAATGGTTTACTTGTCGACGTAACATTTTAGTATCTGACTGCATTCGGTCAAGTAGAGAGACAACCCCGACAAAATACGCAAATATATAAATGTGTTGAACCTACGATGGGGACAAACATGGACGTCATACAAATGCTGCCCAGTAAGAGGGCTACCACACGAATATTATAATGCGATATTTCTCAAAAAGTTTTCCCACAGGAGAATATGCATTCAAATTAATACCACACAGTTTACATAATATAATTTTCTATGAAACTCACTGTTTCGTCTCTGCATGTTTTAGAGCCAATGCTCCTTTCGGAGGCAAAAATTATGTACAAACGCAAAAAGCTTTACGATGTGAAGCGAGAAATGAATCTACTTGGTGCTTAAGTCAGCACCTACCTGACAGGAAACATAATTCACTGCAAGGGTCAGCCAGGTTAACGCAGTTCGAGAGTAATCACAAGGTACCTGAGAATCATATAAACACATAAATGCATTCTGTGGCCAAATTCAGAGGTGCTGAATGTTAAAGCATTTTCCTGAAGAAGATATACGGACAACGCGGCACGTGTTGAAACAAATAAGAAAATAATAATGTCATGTTCTGATAATCATTTAACTAATCAAAAGAAGCAACTCGACCCAACATTACGATATACAACACTTCATTTTCAGGATATTCATTACACTGCTAGATTTCGAATATATAAGTTGGTATAGCGATTAGGCTGAGGGCTGGGTTACCGAGAAACTGGAGTTAGATTCCTGGCGAGGGCAGGAGATGTCTCTTCTCTACAGCGTCCAGATTGGCTCCAGGGCCCACCCAAGTTCCTATCCAACGGCTACCAAAGACTCTTTTCAAGGGGATGAAGCGGCTGGGGCGTTAAGCTGATCAAAGAATTCCATTTAGTATTACGGCCAAGAATGCGTACAGCTGTACTTCCACTCTACCATGCGTCTTCATAGTGTAATGCTTAACTGAAAACAAGGATAATTTTGACTTTATGCTGCACTATAACAAACCACACAATTTAAGTAATGTACTTGCTGTGACCAAACAACTTACTTGCCAGTAAAGGCCAGTACCCTCAAAAGATTTACGTAATGCATTAATAACACAATTCTGATCTGTGCACATTGCTCAAGGCTTATCGCCCTTCCCTTCCCATACCAAGCAGGAAAATGTGCTAAGGGCTAAAGGTTATTAATCACCCTATAATCAGAATAATACGCTGCTTGCGCTGGGAAACGGATTAAGGAAAGTATCTGCGGGCTAGGGGGTTGCAGGGATTCACATACATTTATTGCTGCCCTGATGGGTGGTGGGGACGTATCCCAAGATGGTTCAACGCCCACGTCACGTGATATAACGGTGAGATTAATGTCACGTGTGCACATGCTATTAGTACGATGTCTCATCTCTCCGCGTCGCTGAGGCCAAGAAGTAAACTCTGTGTATAGTTGGAAGAAGGCACAGATGCTCCATTACGTTACCCAACATCACAGACAGGAAAGACTAAGCTACATGCCATCTGCGACTCATATTAATTGCGATAAACCTGCTGTAGTTTTCGGGGTTACAGACGTGGATTGTGTTAATACACTATCCCAAAATATCATGACTGAAACGTATCTCCACATCTTTAGACATCAACATGTGTTTATCTGTGAATTTTCTGCAATATGTATTGCATATCCAGGGAAACGCGGTAGCTGGTTGAGGCACTGCGCTACAAGCCGGAAGGTCGCGGTTTCGATTCCCGATGGTGTCATTGGATTTTTCATTGACATAATCCTTCCTTCTGGCCGCCCTATGGCCCTGGAGTCCACTCAGCCTCTAACAGAAATGAGCACCAGGAACATTTCCTGGGGGGTAAAGGCGGGCAGTGCGCGGGGCTGACAACCTTACCACCTTCATGTGTTGCCTTGAAATTTGAGAATTTCAACCTCCTGGAACCCTCAGAGCCTGTCCAGGCCTGTACAGGTATTGCTTTAACTTTATATGTATAAAACAATACTGTAAACAGAAGGAACGCCCACAGAAAAATGTTTGAGACAGAACGGGCACATCCGTGTTTTCCACAACCAGCAGTTATAATAGCCTTTTTGGTACACGGCCCATCCTCTTCCCTTCGTGGCGAAAAAAGTCATATTCCTCTTCGTCCACGACAAGCAGGTATAACATCCTTTTTGGTCCACAATCAATCCCCCAAGCTTTGTGTGGAAAAAGGGCATATATTTTTTTCTCCACGTCCACGGCTCGTAACTTTTGAATAAGCATAATGAATTTGCTTCGGGTGGTAGATAATTGTAAAATGTAAAGAGAAAACCTTCATTAAAACAATGTACTAAAATTAATATAACAATTTTTTTTATCAAGTAGTGTAGCCTTAATTGAATTAAATTCTTAAGAAAAGTATAATTACATCAAGAACTAAAATAATAGGCGCGATCGCAGTTTTTGCGAAAAGTGACTATTAGCTTCGTCACGCCTGTTCTTCCGTCCGTAAGGAAAAATTGGGCTCCCACTGAACCGAATAACGTGAAATTTGATGTTAGAGTATTTTTCGAAAACCTGTCGAGAAAAATCAAGTTTCATTACAATATGACAAGAAAATCAGATATTTTACACGAAGACGCTCAGTTCCTCCTATAATGAGAAATATTTCAGAAAAATGTTGTAGAAGAAATTAAAACACAAATTTTATTTCCGAAAAAGAAGGCAACGTGGAAAATGTTTGTAGAGCCGGAGAGTCGTTAATTATATTTACAATAATCAGACGCTTAACTATTTGTTTTACCGCAATCTGTCCATACTTATATTAGACATCATGCTTCTTTGTATCTGTATCTAAAATTTGGAAACAAATTCAAATCTAGAAATGTCTCCTCTTTCATATTTTTTAATTAAAACATGCCATTCCGTTTGACACAGGACTTATTTTGTTGGTCAATGTAGCAGGCAAATTAATATTTCGTAATTTAACAAAAATCATATTTTGATCTTCTTTTAACTTCTTTATGGATAAAATGATGTGAAATTATTTCGGTAAGTGCGGATAAAACAACTCACAGGGGTTTGTTGTCAGCTGCAGACTACTGCTGTTTTGATGCAGTTTGTTTTCATCTCAGTGCGTTAAATAACACAACTTCGTGAATAATGATAATAATAATAATAAATTATGTCCGTCACCATCTACAGACCGAGTTATCGTGCCCTGAATCATATAATATCACGTTTTATTCCCTGGGTGAAGACCCGCCGGTCAAAAGTATCCAGCTACTTAAATATTAGGCCTACGAGACAGCAGTGATCTCGCTGGCGCCCAGAACGGAATATGGAGTGGTAACGTCAGAACACCGACGACACAGTGCACGAACAGGTGAAGGGCCAGCTGTGTCTGCATATCGCTATAAGAATAAGAAGAATGACAGAAACTGTGAGTGGAGAAGGTAAGATCAGGAATCAGAAACACGGCAATCGAACTTGACTGGCTAAAGGAAAAATTACATAACATGTTGATAGGACCTGACTGGCTAAGCATGTATGTGGATAGGGGTGAAAAAATTACGTCATTCAAGCTGACCAAGTACGATTTTGCAGCCGCATACCTGGACACCAGGTATTGTTTCTTGTATTGATGAGGATGCAAACAAGAATAACAGCCGCTGACGAAAACGGATACACCCTTCGGCTGGACTGACAGTTAACTGTTCGTCTCGTGGACAAAAAAGGGTATGATTTTGAAGCCTACGAGTGGCCGTGGACGAAAACTGATACCCGACAGAACAGTTCAGTAAATCTTTTGACTCCGTATCGAGTGTCAAACAAACGTCAGTGGATGGGTTTTGCTGCTCTTCAACCATATCAATACAACACTCATGTAGGATACAAATGCTTATATTCAACAATTTATCAATTAAGGATAAAACAAGTAAATATTATTGCAACCTACGCTAATACTTTTAGGACAGAAGCCATCCCGTTATGCAATAACAATTGTATAATATATTACATACCGCCAGTACACAACGACATCAATATAGTAATATAATGTATGCAATAGGTTACACTATGGCTACATGTTTCGACCGTACACGGTCATCATCAGACCAACAAAGAATATTTTGTTTAAGGTACAGAAAGGTATTACTCAGTGGGATCCCATTTCGTTTACAGTGGAATATAAAATAATGTATAAAGAAATCCCTATTTACAATTAAAACAATTAAAATTAAACAGTAAACAAGTAGATAAAGATCTTCAAAATGCTATGTTGTTCTGGGCCTCAATCTGGTTGCTAAAACAATAGTATTCCATCTATGTATCGGTAACTAAGTGCAGACCGTGTGACATTATTTTTGCAATTGAAATATTTGACCACTGCACCTCGTACGTATTATGTACAAATCAGTCGGTTGCGTAGGTTATGAAATTGTTTAAGCATTTAGTTTCTGTACACGATCCACTACCATTCAGTCGTTGTACTGTAAGTGCAGATATGATTGTTCACTAACTGATTCATGGCAAACCGTGGGGTTACCACAAATTTTCATGGTAGTTAAACTGCACGAGTGAAAACACGTGCGTAACTTGAATTGCGTGTAGTAAATTAATAAGCTCAGTCTGTTGTTGTGGAAGGTCAACAATTCTATTGTCGCGAGTATCCGACGTGTTATGTTATGAAGTAAGGACTTCGACGTATTGGTACGCTGGAAGATTGCGAGATCCTACCACAGCTGGTATTCAGTAGCACAATTAGTGGCACTTGGCAATGAGAAGGGTGTTTACGTGTAAGTAGAGCACGATCATCTCGGTCTGGAACATAATATGTAATATGGTAACATCATCTGGTACGTTAACTGTAGGAGTATATCAACGAATAATACTTACGCTAGTATAGACGGACGTGTCTTGTCTGTACGCGTGCACTCGTGGTGAACGACTGACTGGTTTCGGCGGTATGGGGTTATGTGGGAGTATGCACTCTATCGGCTTCTCCGCGGACTACTACATCAAATATTATGTTTGGTTTAACAACGTTCTTGTCGTTGATTTGATTGCTGTTTCTAGTTTATATATATTATATATATATATAGAACTTTTCTATGGTGTCCATTAAATGACATTTATTAGTTATATACAGCACTTTCATAATGTTCTCTATGTGGCCGATGGAGTGTTTGTTTTCTAACAGATGCATGGCGAATTTTGACTTATTTTTGCCATATTTAAAGTCCCGGAAGTGTTCTTGAAAACGGACCCTGAATAGTCTACCGGTTTGACCAATGTACCTCATATTGCAATCTGGGCATGCGAGTTGGTACACTCCACTTTTTTTCAAATTGATTATGTGTTTGAGCGTGGCTTGATTTTGGAGCTAAGGCTTTACCAATGGAGTTGTTTGTGGTGTAGGTGACTTTGATTGAGGAACCTTTGAAAAGTTTGGTAATGAATTTTGTTTCTTTACCTATATAGGTGAACTTGGCCCACTTATTGGTATTACTTTCTTCTTTTGCACTTTCGGTTTTGTTTTGCTAATTTTTTCAAGGATGGAGACATCACATTTATTGTTACGTAAGATGTGTTTTAGAGTATTGTTCTCAACCTCTTTGCTAGAGTCACGTAGACTGTACGTATTCATTCTATTGACCAGGTATCGTACCGCGGCATGCTTATGTTCAGGTGGGTGACAGGAATCACTTGGTATAATAGTATCAGTATGATGGGTTTTATATATATACATCGAAGGAAAGGTTCTCGATTCCTTTTTGTATTGTGATGTCTAGGAAGTTGATAATATTATCTATTTCATTTTCCATAGTAAACTTCATTGTGGGTACCAGGCTACTGAAAGAATTTAAAACTTCTTCTATGTCAGTGATGGAGCCTTTGTATGCGGTGAGTATGTCATTAACATACCGGAAATATCCAAGAATGTTATTACGGATTAGCACTTTATATATTGCTGTGTGTTCAACGTACTGTAGATACATTTCGGAAAGGACTGAAGAGATGGGGGCTCCCATTGCAAGTCAATTATCTTGAACATAGAAGCTATTCTGAAAATTGGAAATGGTATGCAATCTAACACAACTATATCACTTAAGGTGTATTTAATGGCTATACTGGACAACTACATGTTTCGGCCTATACTGGCCATCTTCAGGTTGTCTGAAGAGAACTTAACTTAAGGTCCTACTATGTACATTGAGCGCGCACGTAGTGCAGAGATCTCTACATACGGGCCTTATTGCTTAAAGTAATTCTACATGTGGAGGTGTGCTCTGACTAGAGGCACGGTGCTGCTAGTAGCTGGTGAAGTTTTAAAGGTTCTGGAGTTGTATGGAGGCCTGTTCTCCGTCCTTCCTCTTAATTGGGTTGTGTTGCGGGGAGGACCGAATGGCCTTGGATGCGTGGTCCCTTGCCTATGGGGAAAGAGATGTGTGTGAGTAGGGTGGTGAATTGCTCCAGTCTAGTTACACATTGGAAAAGTTGCTGTATTGGGGAATATGAATAGCTTAGTACTTATTTATGCTCCGGGTGTTTGTGTGTTCCCAGCTCGTTCCGGTTTTACTCCTGGGTGGGTGTATTTCCATGTGGGTGGTAGCACACACTGTTGTTGCCATGTACTCTTTCTCACTCTGTGTAGCTAAGTCCTTCACTGTATTGTAGGTGCTCACTGTAAGGAGCTTGTTAAACTATTAATTGAATCTTTTGTTCGTACTGTCACTTCTGTTCAATAAGCGTACTGTGGTATTTACACTGTATGCGTGCTGGCTTTATCCCTTTCTGTGGTGTCTTCACAGATGTATATTGCTACTGTTTTGTGTCGGTTCTGCCTTGTTGGAAAGGTTTCGGTGGTCCTGAGTTGGCGTGGGTCATTGTTTGTCTCTCAGCTGCTCGGGTATTGGATGGGGCTGGGTGGTTGGGTTTTTTTTATGGCTAGTGGAGTTTTAGCAAGGCATCGAAGATTTTGTTGGAGGTTATGTTAAATTCATCATTTAGGTGGTTCCAATTTTCACACACACAACGGGGATGACATACGTCCTAGCTATTCTGGAATTTAAAGTAGTTTTGTTTTAGAATGGTCCGTGTACGATCGAAACATGTAGCCATAATGTCACCTATTGCATACATTACATTATTATATTGATGTTGTTGTGTACTGACGGTATACAATATATTATACTACGCTAATACAGTAAATAAAATAGACCACGACCCTTTCTTTCCACATCCTTTCTGCTGATGAAGACAGAAACCACCTTCAATAAGTTGGTAATCGACTACGATATTTCACGTTATATAACCTAGGAGAATATTGTAACGGCGGGGTTCCGGGTGCGAAATGGCAGCCATTTTCCCCTTACCTTGTTCTTATATTGTTTCCAAAGAGGTTGCTCTCTTATTCGGTAGGGTTAGCTCCTTTGGGGTTTTGGACAAAGGGGTCCCGAGCGGTATATGGCACAGAGGGAGTATGGGAAAGAAGATAGTCCTGGAATCTCTCAGACACTGTGTGCACTGGTTGGGACTATCTCAACGTGGAATGTGCTGATCTTGCACTGCTGGGCACCTTGCCCGGCGTGTACACTCACACCATAAATGCTGGACTCTTGACATGCTTTATACTAATGACCTATGTATGTATTCTAAAATAGATTACCCTTGTACAATGTATGGTAAATAATGAGGTCTTAGTCGCCGCCGGGTCTGGGTTGTCACGGAAATTTGTTAGCCCTGTGCTATGATCCCCCCCAACCGAAACTTTCCAATACAACCAAAATAATTCTAAATCTTTTCCTTATTCTCGTATTGGTGGTTACAAATTGAAAGGCTAACGTGAGGCTAGGAAGATTAAAATTGTGCTGCAAAGCATCATTCCTTCGAGTAACTTTCTACGCACCTTTCACGACCGGAGTCGGCATGATCTCTCTTAAGATCTCCCCAGCTTGTGTAAAACTAACATCCGTTCGGCAACCGAATTCAACTCATCTCTGTGCTGCCTTGCACAAATTAACCAGTGGCTAGCTCTTGCTTTTTTAAACATAAAAGAAGAAAAAGGTATTGCTTGCACTACACTACAATATTAATTCTCATGCACACGAAACCTAAGGTCTCATATTAGAAGATATGTTTTTTTTTCTGGAAAGGGACATATTTCAACTTCCGGTTCTTCTTACTATGCAAACGGGATGAAGTAGTGATGTGCCAAAAATACGTTTATCACCTGGGAAGCCGGAGTCATGTGACGGTACAGAATAAGGTAGGGTTCAGCCAGACAGCGAGTTATCAGTTACTCCTCAGTCAAGAGCAATCACTGGGACACGTTCGATCCACAATCCTACGACAAGCGGCCCGATTTGTTATGACCACATCACACATCTTGCTTGAAAAGTACGGCGTCTGTGACAGACAGCGACAGAAAACATCCAGTGAATGTAGCGTTGAATATGGTTATACATACAGGCCTACGAAGAAAAGAAGCTACTTACACACATATAGGATGGGACTAGCCAGCGACAAGTCGTTTAATAAGTATGCAGACTTATGGGACGCAAATTTTCGCCGTGAAAACGAACTGCAGTTAACCGCTTAGAGCCTCGAGATTTTATAAGTTACAACACGAAACTTCACTTCGTACTTGACAGAGAAAACAATCCGTCTCTCTTAGAAAGAACAAACGGTTCAAGTTCTTTAGCTAAATAATCGGAAATTATCACGACATTAATAATAAGGACAAAAGCACACGGCGTGGAAAAAATTAGGTTTCTGAATGTTATAGTGAGTGGTATACTTAGTTACCACTGGAATTTAAATGGTCCATGCAGTTGAACATTTTTACAGCTCTATCTCTGTGAATACCCAATCATTTGGCTCCTTGTTTCAGTGGTTGGTAGACTGGTTGTTCGCGTATTTCGCAAAGGAGTGCGGTTGTCGGCAGGGAGCCTGTGACTGACCTGCCTGCGTCGAGGGCCCTTTCGTCATTACGGTGGGCGCAAGTCCATGCATTTCGCGTGAAAGAAGGACCGTGTAATTCTGAACGTAAAAATCTTTCTTGCTATGGCGCTGTACAACTTCGTGTGCAGCGATTATTCGCCACCCTGATGGTTCTGAATGCAAATTTTTGGTCAAAGCGTGCACGAAGATGAAAACTGTTTATTTTGGGCCTCAGAATTTGCCTTAGAGCACTGAAAAAGTGCATCAACAAAGTACGGTGTTTGTTAAATGTGACATGACTCTAAAGTTTAACTGACAACAAACACTGTACAGAAAGTCACGAAGGATACAGCGATTTCGTTTTCAGTCGTAAAGTAATAACGGCCCTCGAGGAACAGACATATGCCCTACTTAGCAAATACAACTTACGTAGGGTCTTCGAGAGACCTGAGATTCTTACGGAAGTGAATGTTAAGGTTTTTGTATTTTGTGATGTGACTTGGTGCTCTGACACAGACGTACCAATGCTTGAGGGGAACTTACTGTCTCCATCTGTATGGCAGACAAATAGGACACTGATTCCACCCTCAAGATGAAGGCAGTATGTTGGTACTTTTGTACAAAATTATACGGCACTGCAGCCCAGAAGAATTCAACTATGCATATTAAAGATGCACACCTTCGTGAAAGATGGCACAGTAATGGTCACAAAATACCCTGCCTCTTACGGGATTTGTACAATCAATAGCCACTTTACAAGAACAATCATTAGACCTGGAATCCTGATTACATATTCACATCCTACGTTTCAATCCCTCACCCATGCCAGCGTATCGCAAGACGTATTTTCCTTTCGTTTCCTTTCCCACTTATAATTTACACGCTTTCAGAGCGCCAATGCAACACAGCAAGTCAATCTGTCTTCTCACTTACCCACTTTGATAATATTTTGCGAAGAAATGGAAATGGTGAAACCCATGAACAGGCAACGTAATTCTTCTGTACCTCCATGTTCATTAGGCACGTGTCTTGCCATCAGCACTTCGATGTCAAAGACTTTCTAGCTACCACATACAGCAATCCCCCGGCACAGAAAATACGGAAGCACTTCTCACGGCGTACAATACATTTCGTATACCACATACCAGTATACCCCATTATTTAGGTTAGACATGTTAATTTGCGAGTAAAGAGACTATAATCATAGAATATTTTGACCTACGAGGCATAAATTTGTCCAGTTCTCAGTTACGCACCGCTTCATGACTTTATATTAAAGTAAATTGAAGGAAGCAAACTGAGAGGACTGTGAAGATGTAAAGCATAACAGCAACACTGCAACAGAATTGCGTAAAACGTCGGTCCTCGAAAAAGTGGTGTAAACTCGTTGTGTTCTAGTCTCGCGGAATTGATTAAAGAATTTAATTTATACTCTATGAGCAGCTGAGGCACATTTATATAGGAACACGTCATCACTATGTGCCATACGAAAACCATTCCTTTAGATAATTTTCCACATTAAGAAATTACTTCTGCAATTCACTATCACTCCGAATCGGGCGAGTAAACTGCATATTTTGTCTATTATACAGAGGAATGGGCTAGTAACTTCTGATTTTTTTACATGTTATGTTATACAGGTTTTCGTGCAACGTGCCCATTTCGCAGTATGAAGTACACACTGCGAACTGCGTGTCAGTTCGAGACAGGTTATTGTGTCTCCCAGCACACGAAAATATGGTCTGTGCTGGCAAAGATGGCTTGGCCGAGTACTGGTCTTGTGACAGCTGAAACATAAGACGAGCGCTCAGTCACGCGTATGAAACAAAGACGGCAAGTGATCAGTGCGTGTGAAAAATGTATTCTGCCGAACAGTGAACATTTGAAGTACTCTTGGCGCGGCTCACTTTCAATCGAAATAAAAGAATCATAGTAACAGATATTTTTTTCCAAATATCCGCATCGCTTCATAAATTTCCTCTGCATGAAATATATGCCACTTGGTGTGTAGCGAGTGCATGCAAATCATAAGACCCGTTCCTTTTTTTTCGAAGAAACACATAAATTCCTATCACTACGTTCAGTTCATTCCGACATACTACTTCAGAGAGTTAGTAGAAGAAAAATGTACCGTTACTTCATGCAGGACAGTGCCACTGACCGCACAAGAAATTTATCAGTAGCTGTCCTAGAAGAGATATTTGGCAAACTTTTGATACGTCGTGGACTGTAGCGTCATAGATCTCTAGATATGAATCCGTTACATGATATGTGGGCGACAAGGTAGAATTTTGTGACCATTCCACACCCGTTGCAAGGATTGAACGATATTTTTGCGTGCGGACAAATACTGTCAGAAGGCGCAAGGCCTGCTTAGAAGCTGCATTCGGATATTCGGGACTCTTCTTTCATATAAGGTTAAGGTGATCTGCAGAGGAAAAGAACACTAAATTCCTGGCAGCGGCAGGCTTCGAATGCGATGAAGCACCCGTGACAGTTGCTGTGCTCAGGAACACGACAAAAAAGTTCTTCGTATTTTGCCCATAAAACAAAGCGGGTAGCCAATTTCATAAGCATTGTTAATGGCAATTCCAGCAAACCAGTAGGTACGTCGATCATAACGTACTCACACAGCGGCAAATTACTTGACTATGCGACCCTACCGGAGGCTCTGCACCGCCTGCTGAGTACGCTTCGACATGAGAGATTAATACAGATATGTAGATAGAGGGAAAGATACATGGTGATATAAATATTTTAACAGAATGAAACGGAAATTATTTAGTGTAACGAAAATGTAACGCCTTGAAATGCAGCAACACCCACGGCGTCCGAAAACGTTCAACACTTTGCACGCTACGCACGAGAAATCTCATCGTGTTCTCGAAACACAGTAAACACTAACCTCTTTGAATGTGGAAAATCTGATCCTCGATATCAGACAGCCGCAGTACCACAGATTAATCTCATTACAGCGCAATTTTTATATCTGAGTTTAGCTCTGCGTACTTTGCATAACGACATTGTGCGTTGTACACACACATCCAGACCGCATATCAAGTACACACAAGAAGTCCTGTCACTATTTGTTGAAATAAGAAGTAACAGTTTGTATACCATGGGTTTGAATGTTGGTTTGGGTACCAGGAGGAGGGGAGAATATGTCTAGTGTTTGCGACTGAGACTTTGGTCCTACACATATATAAATCCGTCCTGCACCCCTTCTCATTCGTTCATTCCTTCCCCCACAAGAAACACGGCAAAGGCGGGACAAAAGCCAGAGACATCGCTAACTTTTTCTTCTCTCTTCAAGAATTCAAGGCAATATATGGCTACAGCTATACATTTTGGAGAAATGCTATCCACATTTCCATTTAACCCCAACATAGAGAGAGAGAGAGAGACAGGCAGAGAGGAAATTTGATTACAGCCATCAGCATGAAAATTCTGCTGGACCAACAATTTCCTGAAAGAGTACGCCAACACAAACCAATGATGGTGCTATAAAAATTCACTTGTTCTTTTAAACTCCTCGTCATCTACACAGTTTGCAGAAGCAGAGAAACCTAGCTCAGTGGGTTGAGAGTAGGAGGGACTTGCCAGATGAGAGGTGTAAGAAGACTGTGCTGACAGATTTGGCTTCTTTATTTGAAGCCTGAATTTCACATTATGACAGTTTATGCCGATGACGCGGCAAAAATTCCACTCAAAACTTTAGCCTACGTCATCACAGAATCTGAAAATGAATTATACGCCTACAAATCATGGTTCAGTTTCGAATGCCCGTCATAAGTGGCAATGAACTTAAGACAGTGTTAGAATTACGAGGTTGTCAAGGCGATTAGTATCAAGATTATGGTCTTCTGGAATGTGACGCAATCTAGTGTGGAAGATATACACCAACGCTTCGAAATAACTGCTATCTGTATTTCAGGACACATAAAACTTTGATATGTATATAAGATATATTACAGAAAAGCGTAGTAAGATAAGCGATTTTGAACGTTTGTTTTTCTCTCCATTTCGCCCCTATTTTTGTAACAAGGGAACAATCCCAAAATAAAAATAAATAAAGAAAAAAATTTATGTTTTTTTACAAAAATGGGATGATTTTAATTTAGAAACTGGAGCAGAAGAAAGAACATCAGCCCACATACACTAAGCCGCACGTTTGCTACACCTGGCAGCAGTGACAAATTCGTGAGATGTCAACCGCCACTGTACGGTTTCAGCAACGTCAGCAGATTTCTCGCAGGGCCATAGGAACATCTTATTCAACGTCATCACTCTGCAGGGCCTAGATATATCCTGCAGGGTGCGTCAGGTAGAACAAGCTCGCCAGCATAAGCGCACGCAAGATGACCGACTCGTGTTTTATGAAGCAGAACATCGGAACTTAACGAGTGGGGATTGTGAGCGATTCACAGATTGTTAGCCGAAATATATCTCCGCCTAAACCAAATTTCCTGCTTTCATTTGCAAGTGACATTAATTGTACTTGGTTACGTCGGTACCCGTTGAAAACTGGCATTCCATGCAGGCTACTTACTCCGAACCGGGCTGACACTGTGTAATAAGAACACCTAGGTTTGGCTTTGGTTTCGTTAGCTGTGATTTTTTATCGCAAAAAAACAAATACTGTAACAAAACGTGCCCCTTTCAGACCGCAACTGTTCGAAATAGATTTATTTTTTCGACAGATGAGTTTTGAAACAGAAACCAGTCAGTACTATACAAAGAGTAGGTGTCAGAGCACAACACATGTTTTGTAACAAACTCATCCCTGAGCCCGGCTTTAATCTCCTGGGGCTAATGAGAGTATTTGGTGCTACCTGTGTGGCCACAGTGATTTGAACTCACTATGGTGTCCGTAGAGAGGGGCATCACAAGGTCAAAAACGTAGCAAGAATATATGGTAAATGAGATACTAGTCAATTAACTAACGGCAATTAACAAGAAAACATACGGACTTGTATTTATTTATTGAATTCCAAATAAAGCTCACTCTGCATTAATGCTAAAGACAGCACAAATTAATTCGAACTCGTGCATTTAAGATCCCTTTTTGTATTTCGCTTTACCTTTTAAGGCTCACGTGGTAATTCAAAAGTTCCAAATTAAAAATACCAGTAATTTTCCAACAGAGTGTATTTATAGTTTTCGTCTGATTCTCACAAGAAACAACAATTAGCCTATTTCCTCAATCAGTATCAACAGATTGGTCTTAGTAATGGAAAAGCACTGTGCTTCCTGAGGTTTGGGAACTGCATCTATAAGTACTTTTGAGACGACGTCATGGATCGAAATGTTTTAAGGCAGTCAGTGATATCAATTCGTTGGCTCAGTACTCTTAGGAGAATAGTATGTTTCACATCCAAGTATATTTCGCTAACCACTATACATACAAATGAACTCTACTGATCCCAATTAATTAGGCCGATTAATTTCATCATTTGCTGAATGCTTGCTGTTTTGATAAGTACATAAAAACCTTTAACAAAGGATATTACATTCTGTTGTCACAGATTATATTAATTGCCCATATACGGCCACATAAACTCTGACAGTCTGTCGACACTGCTCACTACTGACAAACTTTAACTTGGGTTACGACGGCTACTGGTTCAAACCCTACAGCCAGACGAACAATGGACGTTTTCCCATTCTCCACCAAGAGATTAAAAAAAATGTGAAATAAATTAGCTGGTATGGTAAGCAGTAAAGCGTCTGACTTATATTCAGGAGATGCCTGTTCGAATTTCAATACAGATTTCTACAGTCGTGTCCAAGTTTTAAATCATTTGGCGAATGTCACCAGGTAACTTCCAGCTTTGAGTTTGTAGGCGTAAATAAGAACTTACCAACCAATAAAGGTATTATTTTCCATATCTGAAATCAAATCGATGAGACCCTGCCCTAAGTATGTATCAATACGCATGGACTTGGTGGTCAAAGTTGACGGAAAGGACATGATGGGTTCTACCTGGCAAACACTGCACGGAAAGCGGGAATGTTCTGAATACCTACTTCTAGACAACCCGTTTGTTCAGCCCTATCCAATAATGTGACTATGATGTAATGGCTCCTTCACAGCAGTGTTGCTGCTGCTGCTGGTGGTGGTGGTGGTGTAGCAGCGATGGACTCTTGTACCGTAGTTTATAGAATGACCCCGTATAACGTCCGTGGTAATTCAGTGCATAGTGACAAGACAACATGTTTGCGTTGTATATTGTCATAATTGTTCGCAACGCGTACGAAAGGATAAACCAGGCATCTTGTTTCGGCTAATTAAGTCATTACCAGGTTTTTTCAGATAACATAAAAAATACAATAACCCCGCAAGTGGCGTGAGGTCTCCACCTTTAAGTATAATAACAACAATAATAATAATAATAATAATAATAATAATAATAATAATCAGCGCATGCGGAATGTAAAAACAAAGGTGATGCCAGTAATAATAGGGGCGACTGGGACTATTTCAAAGTCATTTAGAAAATACGTGAGCAACATACCAGGAAAAAAATGAAGTTACGGAACTACAGAAAACAGCCATATTGGGCACTGCACACATACTTCGGAAAGTATTAATGTAAAAATACAATAGATTCAACACTGAAACTAACGATATAAGCACCATGAATAGTAACAACAGAATAGCTACAACACTGTATTCCCTAGGAACATAGTTTGTCTCAGGAATATAAGTATAAATACCCTGCATAAAGGAGATGATGATGATGATGATGATAATAATAATAATAATAATAATAATCATACATTGTAAAGGTATCCAAAGAAATTTTCTTATAAAATTCTTTCACACAAGCGTTGACAACAAACTGTGTGCATATAAAACTTGAAGGCAAAAAAGATTATTTGATTTGTGCCTGCAGGCACAAACCTTTATAGTACGACAAGTTCGTTGCCGGATTATGATTGATTTACAAACAAAATACGTATATAAGCAATGGAATTGCTGGTATAATGTGATGTTCTCCACTCCTGTAACTCCGATGGATGTTACATAGATTTTATGGATGTTTATAAGTGTTGTGTATCACTTTTTTTTCAGAAAGTATAACTGCAACTGACAACAAAATGGAGATGTGTTATCCCCAAATCACTGCGTTCGGTGAACTCTAGACAGCTGAAGATAAAGCACCTACTACTTATTTCAGGGTCCCAGCACGGTGTAGCATTCGACGAACCGAGAAAAACTATGAAAATTCTCCGTCAGGATAACCGGTGTCCAGCCGATATTCTACAGACAGAACTTCTGGGATGCATATCAGCGGCTTTACATATTTAGCCATCTCAGTCGGTGATGCGGATGATTTTGATGATGACTGTCATAGACTAAAACCAGTTTTTCTTGGTATTAAATCACTTACTTGTATCACGACGTAAACAAGGCCTGAAGGAATACAGGTAGACTCGGCAAGTAATCGGTAACATTCCAGTCCTGGAACCAGCTATGCTGAGTTCTTACATGGTCTCTCCTGTCAGATTTAAAGATAGTACCAAGCTCTTCGCGCATATCCTTCCAAATTCACGACTACACCCTCAGTAAGCAACCGCTGCAATCGATACATGGCCCTTATATCACCTACAACAAGGATCTTCAGCCCGCGGCCCTCCTAACGTTTTAGTGCGGTCCCCAAAGAAGGCAAGGCACAGATAAACTATTTCACAATCTGTTTGACCACATAAAATCTTTTGATAATAAACCTCACGTGTGGGAACTTCAGCTTCTGAAAGTTGGCTGTACACACCTGCTAAGCTTGTCAGAATGCATGGCCACGGACAGGGTGAAATAAGCTTCAGCAGTTGCTGATGTAAGGAATGAAATCAGTAATAGGTTCACAGATTTCAAATCAAATGAAAAATCAATGAATTTGTTTTCTACTCCTTTCATTGTACCTATCGATGAAGTGCCTGGCATTACGCAAATGGAAATAATTGATTTGCAATGTAATGTTGGCCAAAAAAGAAATATAGAATAAAGTTGAGCTCTTCGACTTACATCCCAAATATACTGACAAGAACATTTTTCCAGCATTTGATTCACACGCCATGAAAAGGGGTTCCCTTTTGGGAATGACATACTTATGTGAGCATTTTTTTCAAGGATGACGAATGTTAAATCCAAACCAAGGACCAGAATAATCAACACACATTTGGAGAACTCACTGCGAATTACTATCTGCCAGTTTAAAGCTAATATAGACAGGATAGTGACAAGTAAACACTGCCAAATTTCTCAATAAAGATGAACATTTTTTATACTTGTAAAATTAATAATACATGTCAATTAGCGTACTAATAATAAAACTTATATTTTTAGACTTTAAATGCCTAATGTTCTTATAATTGAACCTAAATCACTCTGAATTCGCATTGCTGCTTTATTCTTTTTCTACAAATATTCTTGTGGGAAAAAGTAAATAATGATGAATAGCCCATAAACCACAAATAAATAAATAAATAAACTATGTACGTTATGTTTGTGTAGGTAGGGAAATAGCAGTGGGTACGTCCAGCAAAAATATGCCAACTATATTTCGTAAAACGTGCATGCGGCTCGCGAATATTTCTACCATTGAATGTGGCCCTTGATTAAGTAAAGGTTGAAGACGAATGACCTAAAACCAATCTATAAACAATACGGTGGCTATATCACAGAGTAGTCAGATGTGAGCTACATTTAGCACTGCTTTATACGACCAAAAATTTATCTGGAACGTAAATAAAAGCAAAGAACGTTAATTGGTCCGCTGAGAATTCAATGGAACGCTAAAATACAGCCCGTTTAAAAGACATTTAAAAAACTGCCACAACACAAAACTAAGGGGTCTTATTCACCGACAGCCATATTCTAAACGGAAAAATAAGGGTTCATTCAATAACAATCATATCTGAATGGAAATGAAACCATTATATTCATTTATATAAGGAAAATTGTGTAACGTGCAAGATTTGCCTATTTGCTCACGTTCTCGCAATTCTGCCTTTCAAGAACACTCAGTGATTCACACGAACTGCAGACAGAACTGCTCTCTTCAGTCACATTAATTGCAGCTCATAACAGCTGGTTCTGTGTGAACCGACCTCGTTAACGGAAGTAAGCGAGGCACTCGATAAAATAATACACGAGGAAACACTGCAAAATTCCGAAACCCTTCTATGGCAACATCAAGAGAACGATCCAAAATGTTTTACAAATTGAAAATATCCCCATATTCATGATAAAATTAGCTTCAAAAGAACGCGAGTTTATAAGTACTCGTACAGACGTATGGCGAATTTTAGTTCAGTTAAGTGTAATGTAGCCAGACAGTCCTGATTGGACAAGAGTAATGCTTCGTACTTTTTTTAAATAGAAGTTACAGATAAGCTCCACCTCCAAAATACAAACTTGTACACATCATGCGACAGAATACAAGTTACAAACATAGGCGTAACATGGGTGGGAGCAGTGGGGGTTAATGCCCCTCCAATATGTACTGTTTCTACCGAAGGAAAGTTTTTTTCGCTACTCTGTTGAAGAGTGGCATATAAAAATGGGCGAGAGTGGCAGAAAGGTGTGTGCGTAAATTAAGTACTACTTCGAACCAAAACTCCCCTTCCCCTTTCTAGTCTCCTTCATAAATTAACTTTTTCTACACAATATATGTTACTAACGAACGAAAAACTATTTTATGACAGAATAATAACAGCAACACGTGGACGTTAATTCGATCATAATGATGGCTGCATTAAGAAAAATCTGTAGGAAAGCAGAGTAACGTGTGGGGAGCATACAAAAATTCAGAGGTTCATGAAAAGCGACAATGTGTCATACATTTATAAATACTGACGGTATAGCAAATCCAGTGGAGATATGCGTTAAATACAACTTATTTATTCAAGAAATACGTACAAAACGGCACAAATAACTTCTATCTACGTTTTATATATTCTTAACACCCGATACAGGCGATAAACAATACAATTTATAACTCTCGGTAATATTCCAATATGTATTTACGAACAATATAAACGGAATGCTGAGTTCTCTACGACGAATAAGATTGCACTTTAAGTTTTGAAATTACTGCTTGTGTAGAGCCCACTACTTGAGCCGATGTTGTGTAGGTACACACGCTTATATTACCTGAAACGAGAAAAAATAAGTAAGACACCAATTCCCGGGCAATTAAAGTAAATTAATTTATATATAAGTAGTTACATACGTACACTTAAAAACTCTAACTCTTCAAAGCCCAGTGGTTACTATACGTACAACCATGTTCAAATTAAAAGTACTACACTCTACACAGGATTTATATATGCATTTTGTATGATTTACACAAGAAAGTAAGATCATTTCCGTGCACAGAATTTACCGACTGACTTTCATAACCGTGACGTAGCGTATTTACTATGCAGTACGAACTCAAGCTCTAAATATGATTCAGGTCAAATTAACTCTTCAAACTGTTAAACAAAATGTTAATTCCTCCGTGCTACTCTATCTGCCATGGGGACCGCGGTAGCACAGTGGTTAAGGTGCTGTGCTACAAATCGGAAGGTCGCTGGTTCGATTTAAGATGGTGTCATTGGAATTTTTCATTGACATAATCCTTCCGATCGCACCATGGTCTTGGGGTCAACTCAGCCTGCAACAGAAACGAGTACCAGGAGTATTTCTTGGGGTAAACAGCGGCCGGTGCGTAAGGCTGACAACCTTACCACAATCCTGGGCCATTGTCACATAATCTGGGAACCTTAACTTCCTGGAACCCTCTGGGCACCTCGGGCCTCTAATGGGACTGATTTGCCGTTACTCTATCTGCCATACAGACTTCTTGTTAATTTAACGTCCACCACATAAAGACATTTCCATAACTTCGAAGTACACACCACTATAATGTCTCTGTCTTGCAGGAAGCAAAAATTTCACACAGTATATAAAAAATTTAGTTTCTATGTCACAATAAATAGTCGCCATTACAAAGGTGTTATAGGAAAATAACCGTCATTGTGACGATCAAAAAAGCACATCAATAAACTCTCTGAACAACGTGCAGAGTTTTTGAATGTAAAAGGAGGGGAAATACAGACAGGAAGGCCCGAAACGCATTAACAAAATATTCTGATCTTCATTTTAATGCCAATACAGTGTCACGCCAGTCAATTTTTAAACGGTATCACAGCTATCTGAGATCTATATTGCGTACGGAAAAAAAATCAGAGAGAATTTTAAGACACATTTTACTAACCGCTTAAACTGACTCTGGGCCACTGTGTAGTAATTTCTGTAATTTATATGGTCAGTGAAGTATCTAAAAAGCAGAGGATTGTCCTTAAGCTCTATACACTAATTAAATTTGTTAATAAACTTCCCCATTTTCATTCAATGTTCTTAAAAAAAGATCTACTTACAACCCACAGCAAACATGTAGGTTTTTCTAACGCGGTTTATATCCCATTAGTTTCGTAATGGAAAACGCTATTTGTGAACAAACTATATAATTGATAGTAACTTACAAAACAGACAGCATAAAACTTATAAGGTTATTTGTATGTCTACAGTCAAAATAAACAGTAAGGTACTATGCGAACAGGATAATCTGCTAAGTAAACTAACAAAAATGTGTAACAACAGACGGACGGCAGTAAAAATAACTGTCCTCGTGGGAATGCTAAGAACGAGGTGAATTCAATTTGTTTGGGATAACGTTGCAGCAAATCTACTTCCCGTATTTTCCAGCCATCGCTCGCCTCAAACCCCCCCCCCTACCCCCCAAGTCTAGGTCTTCACCTCAAGGCACTGCTTACAGCACATTTCCAATACCGGAAAATTTTTCGCTCTTTGTTTTCTGTGTCATCAGCTCACAAGACACATCAGTGGATGGGGATTTTGAAATGTTAGGCAAACACGTGGAAATGAAGTCCCGAAATGCACATAACGCGAAGACAGGAAACAAGACGCTTACGTTCATGTGTTTCCTAGGAAACTAAATGTTGTCAAGCACATGAAAATTTCTCGATCTTCTGTAACAAAAGCCGCAAAAATGTGTTTTTTGGTTTCGCCATACCCAACAACTTAAAAGGTGACAAACTGATCATAATAAAATTTCGTACTTGTTTCACAAACTTTACTGACAGACCCCACTTTGGTTAAAATCTGACAAAGATAAAAGAAACTTTAGATGATAAATTTCATCACAGGTGTCGTGCGCATCTCTACCATAAAGTAATAAATATTTATCGGAGAGACAAATACTTAAAACACAAGTTACAGACAAATATGAAATACATTTGGTACCCCCCAATATATTTTTCAGACAAGCCATTCAAGACATATAATCAAATATTATATCCATGTTGTGACACCTCGTAAGACAAGAACCTCTGGAGTTATTCTTGCATGACCTTACAATGAACGCCTTTGTTCATCCGTCCCATTTGTTGTGCTCTCTTCATAAGATAACATGAATCTCAGAATGTAAGAGGGCAGAGACAAAAACTACGCGAACGCCCGCTCTACAATTGTTACAGTATAAGTGGCGTTCTTAGTAGTTACATTTTCTTTGGGTGAACTGCATACCCGTACAACGAATGTACTGTATATCCTAACATCAGGGGAAGAACACAAGCTACAGCTGTTCAAAAACAGGGTATTGAGGGAGTTATTTGTGCCTAAGATGGAGTAAGTACGGAAGACTAAGAAGCTATTTAAGGAGATGGCTCTTGATTTGTACTCCGCGCGTACTATTATTGGGGTGATCAAATTACAATGGATGCGACAAGCGGAATATTTGGCACGAATGGGAGAAAAGACAGATGCATGCAAGGTGTTACTCTGAAACCTTAAGGAAGAAAGCGCTTTGAAGATCTAGGAGTGTATGGCGGGGTAATTTTAAAACGGATATCAAAGAAGCAAGATAGAAATATTTGGACCGAATTTATCTAGCCCAGGGCAGGGACTGGTGGGGGGGGGGTTCCTTTTTAAAACATTAAGGAATTTTTCGGTTCCATAAAATGAAAGACATTTTCTTGATTACTTGAGAAACTGTTTGTTTGTCAGTAAGTACTCCGCTGCATTCTTAGGTAGGACGGTCAACGTACTGCAGATCACACTTCAAACACTCCCAAGAAAAAATGTCTGGCAGTCAGACAACGTGTTACTTCTCCGAAACCAGTTTAGACGATATTATGTTATGAATTACATGCAGTATAGAATTTAATTTTATCTTTGTCGATCCAATATAAATACATTTTAAATTGAGCTAAATTCAAAAATTTAAGAAGTCGTAAACATTACACATAGACGAGTAGGGCGTCCAACGTTTACAGCAACGTTAAAAGGAACACAAGGCAAAGTAATATAGTCTGATTATTAGGGTTGTTAAAACAGTACCACTGAATAATATCTCCTTTGTCTCTGCATTGACAGATATTTATATCCAACAAACGAACATCGAATCAATCAGATGCGCGAAACCACACGCATGCGTGTGAAAAACAAGAGCACGCGTAATCCAGACACAACAGCTATTTACACTTTATCTCCTATTTCCAATTAATTCTGAGTGATATACTGAATACATTTACCCACACACAGATTAAATTACAATACCGCTTTCATTACACAGAATCTTCAATTACGGAGAATGGCCCAATATTCCTTGGTTCTTCAACATAAAATTCGGACAAGTGGCGGACTCTTGCGAACAAGGAAATAAAGGTTCTGGACCTCTAAGAAGCGGAACATTTCTTGAATACGCCATCTGAAGACCTGTTAGCTTGTTAATAATGACTGACCTCTATGGTGTTACTTGGTTAGTCACAGTGACGACTAGGATCTGCCATTAGAAACTCAATCCCGCCTGCAATTTCTATACCGTGTACGCAAACAGGATCACAATACAAAAACAGAGCATCAGCCTGGCTTAATTTACAATAAAAATGTTTTATGTAGGCGTTATATTTGATCTCCGGCCCGAAAATCCCGTAAATCGAGGCCATGAATAATAAGGTGCGCATAGAATTATTTTTTCACTGCTCTAGAGCCGTGCTGGCTTATTCATTTGTCGAGGTTTCGCGATCACTCTCAGATATTCCACACTCCGTATGACTCCTCCGGACGATTGAGCGGCCCGTCGTAGAGACCTCTACCTCACAACACTCAAAAGTGACAAACATCCACGCGAGCGACCGCAGACCCAAGTCTTAAGACGGCGAGAGTTCCACAACATGTGTGAGCTATGAAAATGAAGAAAGGAGACAATTTGGGAGACTTATGCGCATATGTGAGGATCATATTAAAGGGTAACATAGGGACACAAAGGATGACAACGTTCACTGGATTTAAACAGTTCACGATAGGGTTTGAAAACGCACTGTCTTGAACAAGCCAATTAAACTTTCTCTTCCACATAATACAGAATTTCTTGGCAAGCTGACCAACCATGAACCAAGCGATTACTTAGTGATGCACGAAACAAAAAGTGACACCCTGTTCCAAAGGCCGATGTTCTAAATCACAAAAAAAAAAAACCGTGAAGATTCACAATAAATCGGATCGGTGACAAAACAGAACGGACGAAGACTCGTCAATTACTACAAGCTAAGCGCACTGCTTTTCCAGTTCCATTCCTTACGAATGAATATTTCTTAACAAGATATGTTTTTGCGCTGAGGAGTTGTGAGCACCTTGCCCAACCCACAAGCTGGAACACCACCCCTTATCGGCGGTCCGCAAATGCTTATTCAACATATATTTTCAGCTACCCTCCATATTGGAGGCCGTTCCTCCATCCCCAACCCGAGGATGCACCATGCCGTGGTGGTGACAGGGACCTATTTATCACGGAGTTCCATTCCTTGTATACTACTTAAATCATTAAAAAATTAATTTTTGGGAGAAAGAAAATGAGTGTATATATATAAACTACGGCATAGAGAAGAGGAATGGCAACTTAGTGGTGCAACCGTTGAAATGGCAGGACAAAATAAAATATACAACAATACGGGCAGCAGGAAAGGATATTAAAAGTTATTTCTCGTTTTGTCGCTCCTACTACAAAATATACACAGTCACATTATATTCATTTAAAAAAACATTCCTAACTTCCGGTATTACACAGTTGTGGCTTTATTTATTGAAGCGTTTCCATTTTTTTAGATGACTGCACAAACAGTAGATAGAACACACACTACCCCTGCCATCGTAACCGCTTCATAGAAACACCATATCTGGTTTGTTACTGATCAATGAAGTTAGCCAATTCAAAGTAACAATATATAGCATTATATTTAGCTTTATAGTTCTATATTTAAAAACTTCATTTTTTCTACAATTTGCAGTTTTTAACATATTAAGTGGCTGCGAGAACATGAAACTTAAATTATGGACATCGTCTCCATGATCTTCCTAATATATCATTATTCAAATATCGGCCTTCAGCGTACCACAGCAATGGACACGAACGACAAATGGATTTGAGGGCTTAAAATGCCACTTATGATCAGTTACACAGAAACTGTATTTCACGGGTTATTGCATGACTACCCTTAACTATAGCATAACTAACCAAATGTTATAGAACTATGCATGCATGAAAGCCACATATAGAAGCGAAAGTTAACAAGTTGTTAAGCAGTTTCACACACCCACATAGATAAAAAAAATATGGAGTTGCATCGGTGGGTACAACAGAAAAATACATCCACATTTCATAAGCCAAACTTGGAAGAGTTTGAGGTTACACCCAAATATTATAGTGCATACAAATAAAATACCTTGGATTTTTAAGTCATTTAGTCTACATGTCAACCGTACTGGAATGTTTAGTAATAAAACGTTTACGTTCATCTCCGTTATCACCAGACAATAGCTGCATATGGCTAAACCGTTCTGAAATATATAGTATGTAGAGGATCAAACTTAAACACTTCATTTAATTGCTCATTTTTTGGTTATTGTTACTGCAGTGGATACAATACACTAAAATTATGTTAAAGGGCGTACAGGAATAAATCAAGGTTTTAATCAGCTGCGCTGATACACCACAAGCGACAGCAGAAAAATGAAAATATTTACGTTTAAAGCAAAATTCAGTTATGGAAATCAATGTTCGGACGAAAAAAATTGGAATGCGAATGTTACATGTTTCACAATGTACTTTCTTGCACTTCTCTGAACACATGCAAGGGCTACAGCACGGGCAAGACAATAGTTGGGGTGGTGGGCCATATCACAGTCCCGTTCAATTCACCCCATGCAGGTTACACAATAGATGTGTTACTTCGAAACGCTACGAAATAAAAACAACTATCTCAAAGACTTTTATGTTTGCAACATTACTTTAACTTTAGGCACACTACATTACGCTTGTAATGTAAAAGAACACAGATAACAGAGCTTGTGTACGACTTCTAAACTTAATATATCGCAATAAACAGCCCACGGGTCGTTGTTTGCCTACCCCTGGTCTATATCCACATCGAAACCACGTTTTGATAGAAATCGTTCGTGTTCGGTAGATACCGATTAAGTGTCAACCGGGAGGTCGTCTACTCCGACTACGTTTCGCGTGGTTTTATTCGGGTTCACACAGCAACTTGCGAAACGTGAGAACTAACTTCATCATGTCTGCCCGGTCGTCTATCTTCCTGTCTTTCCCATATAACAACTGATGGATTTTTCGTGAAATGTCACACTGCGGATTTTCGTGAAAACTTGTCGACGTGTTTCAATTTTGGTTAAATCGAAGAAAACAAGTTCACATGAAGAACTACGTACATTTATGATATATATGCTACTTGAGCATGTAAAATCCTTTCCTAGACACAGAGATTCTAAATCCGTTGTTAAGGTGTGGAGACAGAGCGCGTGTCGCGTGAAACGTGGAAAATCCCACACAAATGCTGGAATTTTAGTCCTAACCAATGATACCTCAGCTAGACATAAAATTCCCCTCATTTCATGGAATCCGAAGGTTCATTCACAATGGCATGACACTTTTCGCTATTCAGAGGCGGTTGAATCCGGTCCACGCAATCTCATGTTATGTTTTAAATATCCATTGTAAAATTATCCTCTCATCTAATAACAGGCCTTTCTAGCAGTCCCATTGAGTCTTCCCCACCCCACTCCTGAATACTACATTTCTTTTTTCCCTATAAGTGCACCACCCATCACACCTTCTTCACTATATCAATCCATTACTTATCATGTTACTCGTGCCGTGCACATTCTTACAGTTACTATGTCAACCAACAAATGAACTCAATAAAATACAATTAATGAAATACGTGAAGTCATCATTAGTATCAAACCCCTTAGATTTGGACTTAGATTCCTTTCTTCTAGGAGACTCCCTCAGGATGCCATCTCCTTTCCGAAACATGTAGGAGTTCGGTATATGTCACGCACTAAGTGCATTTTTGGTTGATGTATTGACTCTAGTGATATTTGGTGAAGAGACCTTCAGATCACTCACAAATTGCGACCCACGGAATATAACAGAGCGCAAACGACAGAAGTGTCACCGCTGCAGACACCTCTCAACTTTTTCCCAGCTCCTTATTCAAATACCAGAACATTACCTCCGATTCGGTCAAGATTTTTTCGTCTCACACACACGCTCCAGTGGGCTGCTTAGTAGCCATTCAACCAACCGAAGTTGCATGGAACAATTCCGCTCCCACTGGACGGATTTTCAAGAAATTTCATATTTGAGTATTTTCCGAAAATCTGTCAAGAAAATTCAAGCTTCATTAAATATGACAAGAATAACGGGCACTTTACATGAAGATCATTATACATTTTTGATCACATCTCGATCATTTCATCTTAGAATGAAAAATGTTACAGACAAACGTTGTAGAGAAAATCAAAACACGTATTTTATGTTCAGTAACTTTCTTTCCCGAAAAGCTTGCCTTTAATGAGATAATGTGGGAAAACACTGTACAGCAGGACAGGCCACATATGACAATACGACGCATGCACCTTGCATGGTAGATAACTAAGGCTACTGACACACACTCAGAATATGTAATACTTAATACTTTTCCACCGGAACAATGGTTACACGAACGCACCTCACTATTACGTTATAGTACATGGCATGTTATGTTAAAATTGTATCCTTAGATCGAAGACACAGAGAAATTCGTAATCCAAGTAGCATGGCATAGAACATCGCAACTGAGTAGGGAGACATCTTGACTTTTAACAACTAAATCATGAATCCGACTGAGAAAGAAAATGAAAAAGGAACCGTGGACAAGAAGCATTCCAAAAAGTAAAAACCAAGAATAAAAACACAAGTAGGGAAATAGACGAAAAAATCAAGAACGGAAGCAAATATTAATTTCCCTGCAGAAGCAAGATGTTTCTTCTCCAGTGCCCAAACGTCCTCTGGGATCTACTGGTAAAACGGCCGGGGCGTGAAGCTGACCAATCGACTCCACCACGCGCCGAGGTCACGAATACACGGAGGTATCCTTATACTATCCCGTACATCTGCATACCATGGTGTTTATTTAATGACATGGAAAACATTATTTTTTGAAGACAAGTGAACCTCCGAACGAAAGCACGAATGAATGAATGAATGAATGAAACGTATAATTTCCATAAGCCGCAGCAGACCCTTCATTACAGGCTGCACTCCTGTCCCATTAGTCACTGATCTAAAAACGACTTTTAATCCTAACTTACAAACCACAAAGTTTCCAGCCAAAGAGGCGGCAGAAAACTGGACTTCAGGCAACGTAAGTTTTGGGCATTCCACCACAGCGCTATGACTGAACCGCACTTACGAAGTCAAACAGAGATATGTGAAGGCTATAGTGTCAACATTCATAAATTACAGCCATCCAGGATCCGAATGCGGGCCGACAATGTTCCTCACTGGTCCTCAGCCCATATAGTGGTCGAAAACCCTTCCCCTTCCAGACGTGGAAACTTCCGGATATTAGTTTATCGGCAGCCCAAGGCTACGGGTTCGAGCTGGGGAGACAAATTTAGTCGACAAGAAAGGGGAAGCTGATGCAACTGCAGAAAAGTTTATATGATATGACCTGGTTTTGGTACAGGATGAATCACAAGGGTTTGCCAGTTGTGACTGACTGTACTGACGGGCCGCGGTGACAGGAAATGCCCTCAGGGACAAGGACATAACATGTGATATACAGTAAACGCTTCTGTTTGTCAGAAACAGCAAGCAAATAAAAGCAAAGTAAGGACGAAACGTGCGAATGCGCAAACATTTGCTCCCACATGCCTATAGACGAGTATGTCAAAGCGTGTTGCAGATTTATCTTGTTCTGTTAACACAAATTCGTTTGTTTACATGTCTCCGTTACTGCTTTCAGTTGTCGAACCCTGTCCTATACCCCGACGAGCAGTGACACATTACGATTTCTGTTGTACGAAAGCACTTTCATCTTCTGCGCATATTGGATGAGAAAGATTTCTTAAATGAGTTAGGCCTACTTAACGACGCTGTCAATTACTATTATATTTCGGTGTTATGAAATGAATGAATGATTATGGAACGTTGGTGGAAAGACACTGAGAGGGGTAAACTGAAATACTCGGGGAAAAGGCCTCTTTCAAGGCAACTACAGCCACAACAAATACGTCAGGGAGTGACATGTGATCGAAGCCAGGCCTCCGCGGCGAAAGCGCAGCGATTGACCTCCTGAATCGAGGTACGGCCAACTACTGAGACAACCTACGAAGTATTTCCAACAGAATTACCAATATTCGGCAAAGTTGCGAGGTGTAGGCCTACCCCCTGAATACAGTTCTAGAACCGTACCACTGTGTTTACTGTTTTGACACTGACTTACGAAAATTCTGCAGCAATTTTTAATTAGGATTATTCTGCAATATGATGCAGACGCCGGGATAGCGTAGTCGTTATAGTGACTAGGCTACGGAATGGATGACCCGGGGTTTGAAGTCCATGTGTGGTAAAAGATATCTGTGTTGTACAGATAGCCCAGGCCGTCACTGGCACCTTCCAAGCCTCCCACTCAATTGGTACCTTAGTTCTTTCCCGTGAGTAACAGGCTGGGGCGTGATGTTGTCCACTGACCTACGACTAGTGCTGAGGCAAACAGCAGAGATTTACGTCGACCCCCACTATATGCCTTCATGGCATGGACAGGGCTAACTTCACAGTCATGTAATAAAATTCACTGATCGCAATTACAAGAATGGTTAACTCTCTGCAACAACGTTTATACGATGTATAACAACTAAGTTACTGCATGGGGGTTAACAAATGCTTCTACATTACAATGGCGAAACGGTTATTTTCTGTAGGGAAGTAATTGGTGTTTATTGTGACCACAGTACCACACTTACAAATACAATAGATCTCTTAGTTGTAAAATCACGTGATTCGTAAGTAACCAGTGTGCTTGAAAGGGTTAAAGGAACGACAGGTATCTCCCTGCAAAATAAACCGTAACGTGCTAAATAATTACTGTTTCATGAACTTCTTACAGCATATAATTTTGCTGTTCCGTGTTAGGGGGGGGGGGGGTTAATGAAACAGAATTTAATCTCATGTCATATGTACGCTGAAAACACGCGGCAAAGAAGACAAACTGTGATTGTTTCGAGTGGAACTTACAATAATAAATAATTCTGCTTTTGAGGTACAAGAAACCTGGGAAACAGATCAGGTATTTTAACAAGTTCAGTCACTGGGCAGAACCATGGTCCCTTCTACCTGCAGTACGTGAGGCCAAACAGTGCTTCGTATGAGGAACACACACTGAATTAAAAACGTCTATAGCAAGGTAACGGAAGTTCTCCTCCTTCGCACCTTCAGTAGCTCTGAGCCAGGATTTAACGAAAGTTCAAAGCACTTTCGCTTCTTTGTTGCTGAAGCAAACTGTAATGCAGAGAGGGATTACGCCAAAGCATAGCGCATAGAATGCAAAGTTTTTGGTATAGAAGAGAGGGACTCGTACCTGGTAACAAGAAAGTAACCGTATGGATGGCATGGATTTAGTATCTTCTCGCAAATATACTGGACACAAAAGTGTCAATTTCGTAGAGACAGTTTTATTAAATTTGAGGATCTCACGGCGGCAAGTATGAAGAATACTGTCGTCTGAAATTTTACGCTGTTTAGCCTGGTATGAAGTGACCAACGTTTAGGGAAACTCCGTAGTCTTGATTTTCAGACTAGCTCTCTACCCGGGAGATGGAGGTAACAGATTCCTCTGAGCCTTTGGCAAATTTCTACAGCGCCAAACAATGACACATTGCAGAAAACAATGTTCTTCATACATGTGTAATTTTTAGCTCCCAGTCCTTATTAAGGGACAAAGGAGGCTACTTGAGGTAGGTCAACCAGTTCTTCAAATCTCTTCAAATAATTGCTTAGCTGGACCACAACAGATCCCTTCTAAATCTCCACGCAGTAAACCTGCAAGGTGTTGGAATATGAATTCAAACTACAAAACGAAGGTGTTAAAACAGCACTGTTATTGAAGCTGAGAGCAGACGAAGATTCAAGTCGTATGCGTTATGACGCCGTGTCCACTAGTAAATAGTTACCCACGTTCCGGAGAAGAGCGGTGCCAGCACCTTCAGGGCCAAGCAGTCCCTGTACTACCGAATGGCACTGATTAATTTTAGCCGGTCGTATACCTTATTGCTTAACTGTTTAGAGCCTACTGTTTCACTCAATTAACCGTGAGGTAAGCAGGAAAGCTATGCTCAGTGCAATACACGTATTTCCCATAGTTCATTGGCCTTCTTGTTTCTTGAGAGGCAACACAATTCTGTTTTTCACCATATAATATTGGAGGTTTTCAGGATGATAAAACTGCATAGTCTGCTCTTTAGATTGTGGCACGATGTATTCAGGTATGTGGAGTCCAATTCCGAGAAACATATTCATCCACAAACAAGGAGCCTACTGATTACGAAGGTAGTATATACATCCAAAGCCAAACTAGGCCTACTTCGGTTTCGGAGGATAATCTTTTTCTGAGAAAGCTCCAAACAATTAGGTTTGAGTGGCATGAAAAGCATGTACTGTGGCATTCCGACAAGAAATAATAATAAAAACGCAGGCAATTTTGATAATATATCTCGGAAACCAAATTTAATCAAAACCTTTCAGTAGTTTCGGCAATGAAAACCTTTCCTACATGCGTTCATTTCGCACTCTTTGTGCACACAATCAATCCACCGCTCTATACTTTTCGCTTCATTTCACAGGCACAATCCATCTTCTGCTTCATACAAATTCCATTCATGGCCTCGAGTCAGGGGCCCTTTCAATCCGCCCCAGTGTCTTCGCCCTCCGTTATGCAGAGCCACTATTGCATCTTTTTTCTTTCATCCCTTCGAAAAATACACAACCCTGGGGAAATGATCTGGTTAGGTGAACATCAGAATAGCTGGTAGATACCCGCCTGCATCTACTATCAGATGGTTCACACATGAGACTCAACAATGTGAACTAGAAATCAACGCAGGTAGTAGTATTAGTGATCCGAATTACCCCCGTTTCGTATGTAAAACAATGTCATCGAACTCGTCGCGTCTATTCATCCAGCTCCTCATTTAACCTTTTTTTCTTGGGCAATTCAGGCCACTGTCGTGTTTTCACGGTTGCTGAACGTCTGCTTTTTTTTTTAGTGACTTAGATTTTAGCGCATGAAACTCGAATTAATTTGCACACAAGAGAATAAATAGAGTCTGCACACAGAATGTCCAGTGACTTTATACAACAATTTCACGATTAGATTCCTGGCGTCTTACAGCGTCAAAAAGTCATAGCAAATACCATTCATAGACGTTACAAAACTACAAGAATTTGAACTGTGAATGAATAAGGACAAGTGGGCACGAAAACACATATTACTTTAGAAAATACATGGCTCTGCTTACTTTAAATAACGTTACAATGTTACAGTGTCTTTACAACAAGTGCTAAAAATGGCCGCTTTTGTCCTGAATAGAGTCCGGCCCATTGTAGCGCGCCAACAAAAATGGCCGGGTGCCTCATTATGTAGGTAGCACATATGGCGGCGTGTGTAGGCAGAGAAATGTCTTCTAAGTGTCTGACGTTTCATGTTCCAATATGTTAGTGAAAATGTCACCTGTCAGAAGCTGCATGCATCGCCCATGTAGCCTCCTGAAGGTTACCAGCCAGCGTAAATTTAAAAGTTTAAAGTCCCGTTGCTTTGAAACGGTTGCTAATCTGAACCACGTCGACTTGACGGGTTGACTCGGGACAAGGTCCGAAAACTAATCCTGTAGGTACAACAGGAAGTAACCGAACATCCTATATATAGAGGTTTTGTTACAATTTCAATATCGTACACCTGGAATGATGGGACCGCGGTGGCACAGTGGTTAAGGTGCTGTGCTACAAATCGGAAGGTTGCTGGCTCGTTTCCGGATGGTGTCATTGGAATTTTTCATTGACATAATCCTTCCGATCGCACTATGGCCCTGGGGTCGACTCAGCCTCTAACAGAAATGAGTACCAGGAGTATTTCCTGGGGGTAAAGGCGGC
>Ga0123352_10001225_pt1 | contig 33502 bp, 30 predicted proteins | sample TergutLab28metaG_FD_89700 | JGI IMG/M metagenome (GOLD analysis project Ga0123352, IMG submission 89700) | Labiotermes labralis P1 segment gut microbial communities from Petit-Saut dam, French Guiana - Lab288 P1 | ecosystem: Host-associated > Arthropoda: Insects > Digestive system > Gut ...
AATGGGCGCTCCGCCCCATACCCCGGGTTACTCTTTTTGCTTGCCCAAAAAGAGTAACCAGAAAAAGGGCACTTAAGGGGGGCAGGGGGCTCGCCCCCAGCTGGCCCCCCTTAAGAATCCCCCGCACCCCCCGATAAAACTCGCTAACATTAGTCTTACCCGGTAGGTCGCGCACGATGCTTCGCATCGGTCGCGTGTCGTCGCAAGTCTATAGAGTCCGGGCTGCCCGCTCTCGCGGGATTGCCCTTTGGTGGTGGGTTGGGCGTCGCTCCGGCGTTGCCGTTGCTTGCGCTTCGCGCGGGGTTTTGTTCTTTTTTATCATCGCGTAGCGATACCATAACTGTCAATTGTCAATTGTCAATTGTCAATTGTCAATTGACATCAGCTTGTGTAATCTTCCAGTCTTGCTTCTAGTTCTTGTATTGTGTAGACTTTTATCCCTTCCCTCAGTTCCATCTGATCGTAGGCGGGCAGATGTCTTATCAGGGTTTCCAATACCATTGCCGGTTCGGTTGCGTTTGGACTGAAGACCGCAATCCGGCCTTCGTGTTCTCTAATTGTGTATAGATATTCCGGCTCCGGGTCTTCTTGCCTTGGCATCGTTCTTCTGGCCGGCCTCTCTTGGGTGATTGGTTCCCCAACCGGTATGGCTGCCTCTTCTCCCCGGTTTGGGAGTATGGCTGCCATCGCTGAGGCGGTTACGACCAACACAAGCGACACCCCGGTCACCAACAAGCGCTTATCAAACATATGGCCGGCCTCCTTCAAAATACTGTCGTCGTGCGCCCATACAGCTGCCGACAGCTCGGCAACAAATCGGTTACATTTCTTGCCATTATTCTTGGCAGTCGTCCGGTATCATATGCGCAGCCTTTACAAATGAGTAAAATTTTTGTGAAAGCTATCCCATTGTGCGGTCATCTATGGTACAATAACAGTGAGCGTTGTATCTGGCCGCGTCCGTTACTTCATTAATCCCTATTTTTCAGCTACAATTACGGAGGACTTATATGGATCACAATCCGCAACAACACGAGGAGGCCGGCCGGCCGGCGATGGGCGTTGGCCGGATGATCAAAGGCGTCTTTGTCATGATCGGCCGGGTGATTGCTACCTTTTTTATGGTTGGCGTCATCACCGGCTGTATTGTCGCCTGCGTGACCGCTGTTTATATTCTCCAATTGCTCAGCGCGGACAACCACATCGACCTTGAAGCCGTGCGCATGGGCTATACCTCCCTTATTCTCGCCCAGGACGCAAACGGTGAGGAAGTCGTTCTGGCCCGCTTGCACTTTGGCGGCGAAGACCGCACCTGGGTTGATTTTGAAGAGATCAGCCCATGGGTCATGTACGCGGCGGTCGCTGTTGAAGACCGGCGCTTTTGGGAGCACGGCGGGGTGGACTGGCGGCGGACGGTCGGCGCTTTTGTCGGAATGTTCGGCACCATTCAGGGGACAACCACCGGCGGCGGCTCGACCATTACCCAACAGGTGGTCAAGAATGTAACGGGGGACAGTGAAGCCCGGGTTGACCGCAAAGTGCAGGAGATTTTCCGCGCGCTTGACCTTTCTACCCGTTACTCGCGGGAGGATATCCTTGAAGCGTACCTCAACCTGATCCCGCTGGGCAACGGCACAAACGGGATTCAGGCGGCAGCCAACTTTTACTTTGGGATAGACGCGGTTGACCTTTCCATCGCCCAATCGGCCGCCCTGGTCGGGATTACCCAGTTCCCCGGGCGGTACAACCCCTACGTTAACCCCGAAGACCACCGCCTCCGCCAGCTTCATATCCTGTGGGAGATGCATGATCAGGGGATGATCACAACCGCACAGTACAACCAGGCGATCAGCGAAGAGCTTATCCTGCGCGACCACGAAGCCGAAACCGGCGCGATCATCCAGTCATCCAGTTACTTTGTCGACCGGGTCATCGAAGAAGTCATCGCCGACTTTCAGCGCTATTTCGGGATGACCCGCCAGGAGGCCAACAGGGAACTCATGTCCGGCGGCTTTCGGATTCACACAACAGTCGACCTTGAGATGCAGGCTTACCTTGAAGATTTCTTTTTGACCACCGAGCGCTTCCCGCCGGTCAACATTCGCGGCGGCGAATATCCGCAGAGCGCAACCGTGATCCTTGACCCGGAGGGCAGGATTCTCGCGACAGTCGGCGGCATCGGCGAAAAGATCGGCCACCGCACCTTTAACCGGGCGACCATGTCCCGCCGCCACCCCGGCTCGGCCCTCAAGCCGATCGGCCCCTTTGCCCTCGGGATTGACCGCGGCTTCTTCACCTGGTCGACCATCATCGAAGACAGTCCGCTGACCAACACGGTAGACGGCTGGTCGCCGGTCAACTGGTACAGCGGATTTATGGGCCCGATCACCATTGACCTCGCACTCCGCCGCTCGGTTAACACAGTGGCCGCCAAGATGGTGCAGGAGCTCGGCCCCGATCAGGTCTTCCACTTTTTGCGCAACGATTTGCAGTTTACCGGCCTGGTTGACCACGAAGTGCGGGGGGACCGCGTTTACACCGACATCGCGCTCAGCCCGATGTCGCTGGGCGCGCTCACCCACGGGGTATCCCCGCTTGAGATGGCGGCGGCTTACAACATCTTTAACAACGGCGGCTATTACATCCGGCCCTTCTCATATACCCGGATTGAAAACGCGGCCGGGGATATCATCCACGAGAACAGAAGCGACCCGATACCGGTCATCAGCCGCGAGACTTCGGTGGTCATGAACCGGCTGCTGCAGCACACGGTTACCGGCAGCATGGGTACGGGTTCCGACGCGCGCCTGCCCGGCGGAATGCCGGTGGCCGGCAAGACCGGCACTTCGCAGGACGACGTCAACCAGTGGTTTGTCGGGATGACGCCCTACTATGTGGCGCCGGCCTGGCTGGGCTTTGACCGCACAACCCGCGTGGTTGTGGACGCGAACGGGCGGCGGTTTGTCGTCCCGAACAGCGTGGGTTATCAGGGTTTGCGGTATCCGCCGCCTATCCTTTGGCGGAGCTTTATGGCCCCTTTGCATGAGGACAAAGAGGTCATCTCATTCCCGGACAGCCCAAATGTTCAGTCGATGACTTATTGTCTGGCCAGCGGCGGGCTCGCGACCGCTTTCTGCCCGGCCACCGGATCGGGGTGGTATACCAGCCGCTTGCCCAGCCAGTGTATCATCCACCGGTTTGGTTTTGTCGAAGCGCAGGAAGATACGTTTGACAGCAGCAGCGGCGATAATGATGGCAGTGACGGCACGCCTTTCAGCTTTGGAATGACACCCGAACAATGGCAGGCAGCGGGCGGAATGGGCACAGACATAGGCTCCCCCGGACTTTTTGGATAACCACCTCAGCGGATGGGCATAGCCTGTCCGCTTTACTTTTGTGTCGTCGGTGTGGTATACTGTATCTCGGCGTTCGCCAAATGGTGTTCGATTTATTTACTTACCGGAGGCTATTTTATGAAAAACTTTTTATCCGGTTCAAAAGGCAATACGGTTTTGGGCGTTATCCTGGCCATTCTCACTTTTGTCTTTTTGAACATAGCGTTTGGGCTGGGCGGTGCGATAGGCGGTGCGATTGCCGGCGGCGTTGGGTTTGGTGTGGCGGCCGTTATCAAAGCACGCTTGACGCCAAAAGAAAAAGAGGAAGAAAAAGATTAAGTGCGGCTTGGGGCGGTAAAACCGTCCTTCCATATGCTACTGTGGCTCAATGGCAGAGCAGTTCACTCGTAATGAACAGGTTGTCGGTTCGATTCCGACCAGTAGCTCCATCGGCGGGCCGCCGGAACCAATTCGCGTTCTCACATTTGTGAGGACGCGAATTGGTCTATGCTCGCGGCCATACTTGCGTTTAAAACAATCTAGTCACTCAAGCGAAAAGCTCATGATCATGCGGATTATGAGCTTTTCGCATTTTATTTTAGCGTCACAGAGATCGGTTTTGGCCGGGCTCGGCTTGGAGGCAGCATAATCCCGCCTCTGGCGCCCGCAAAAACAACAGGCCGGCAAAGTCAACATCGCAGCAGCCAAACCGCGCCCCATAAACCGGGGCGCGGTTTGCTTTACCGCCCCGCGAATTGCCCAATACTTTCATCCATTAACCAAAAAATAACGTTAAACAAGCCTGCGCTGACGTTGCAGGCCGCTGTGTTTTATGATACAATTATTGTATACGTTTATTGTTACACAGCGCCTGGAACAAGTGCCCCGGCTTATTTGCCGGTTTCTGCTGAACAATTGGGTTCATTTGTCATTCCCATAACTCTGGAGGTGGTGTGAAAATGATATTTCTCAAAAACATGAAGATCAGAACCAAACTGTTTTTGGGGTTTCTTTTGCTTTTGATAATCGCCGTGGCGATTGCCCTGTTTGGCGCCGCTAACCTGCGCTCGGTTGACAATCGTTACACTTACGCGCTCTCTTACCCCTTTGAGCGCTATTCGATCATCAAAGACTTAGGCACACACTTCATGGATGCCCGGCGGGCTATGAACCGCGCCGCTATGTATATCCACGACCCAATTGACCCGATCGCGGGGATCAACAGTCAGGAAGAGCTCATCATCGACCTGCGTAAGCAAATCGATGACCTGCTCACCCGCTACCGCGCAAATATTGCCGCCGACCCGGGGCTGAGCGACGAGTACCGCGACTATCTTTACGGCTTGGTTGACGCTTATGAGATAGAGGTGCACCGCTACTTTGACCATTACATAGCCGGTCTGATTGAAGCGGCCAGAGCTTACGATGAACTTGAAGCCATTCGCCTGGTGCGGGTGGGGATACTTACCGTCGACCGGGCGCTTGCCCACTACCGCCAGCTCGACGACGACGCCCGAACGTTCATGCACCACATAAGCGGCAATTTGAGCGCCCAAACCGACCGCACACTTCTGTTTTTGGTTATGCTCACCGTTGTGTTTATCTTTATTGGCGCCGCTGTTTCTGTATTTATTTCAGGCACTGTCACAGATCCGATTCAAAACGTGGAATCCATCCTGCGCGATATCAAAAATGGGAAGCTTAACATTGAGGTTGACCGGTCCAAGGTCAGTGTGGACGAACTCGGCCATTTAATCCGCGATATGATTGACCTCGCCGGAAGTGTACAGTCAATCAACGCAGAAATCAAGGGAATGATTGTCGCGGCCGCCGATAAGGGCGACATGCACTACGTCATCGACGCCGACAAGTACAGCGGCGAGTGGCGCGAGATTATGAACGGCCTTAACCGGATTGCCCAGTCTGTCGACGCGCCGATTACCGAGATCAGAGACGTCATGAACTACCTGGCCAAAGGGAACTTTGACCGAAAAGTAACCGGTGACTACAAAGGGGACTTCTTACAGATCAAAGAGGCGGTCAATTACACGGTCGATGACCTTTCGCGCTATGTCGAGACCGAACGCGAACGGGGGCGGGAAGTCGGCAAGCTGGCCATGATGTATATGGACGCCTGCCCTATGTTGATCGCGATGTGGGATGAGCAGTCAAACCTAGTTGACCTCAACGATCAGTTTGTGGAGTTTTTCGGTTTTTCCAGCAAAGGGGAATGTATACGGCGCTACCGGGAGCTTTGGACCGAGTATCAACCGTGCGGCACCCTTTCACTGGAAAAAACCAACGAGATTGCGGCCGAAATTTTGCGCGATGGGTGCGTTCGTTTTGAGTGGACTTATCAAACCCCGCGCGGTGAAGTGGTGCCGACTGAAGTAACCGGTGTGCGCATCGAAAGAAACGGCACCACATATGTCCTGGAATACATCCACGACCTGCGGCCCATTCAAGCGATCATGCAAAGGGAACACGCGCTCGAAATGCAGCTGCACGACCAGGAGATGAACAAGCGAATCCGGCTGGTTCTCGACTTTGCCCCAATGGCCGTAGCTATTTACGACGAGAACCACGTCATGATCGACTGCAACGAAGAAGCTGTCAAAATGTTCAGGCTAAGCGACAAGAGCCGGTTCGTCCAGGCGATGAATGAGCGGTTCTCTGACTTTTCGGCACCTGTTCAGCCCTGTGGCAGATCCGCTGCCGACAAGGGCGAGTGGATGTTCGAAGAGGCCACGGCCAACGGATGTGTCCAGCTTGAGTGGACACACCTGACTGCCGATGGCGAGCCTTTGCCAACTGCCATTACCTTTGCCCGGGTAGACTATCAAGACTCTCATATGTTTATCGCTTATATGCACGATCTGCGCACGACAAAGGCCAAAGAAGAAAAAGAGCGGGAAGACCGCGACTTTATCAACGCGCTTTACGAAGCTTCGCCCATGTTCATCGACATATGGGACGAAGACTGTGTCTGCATCGAGTGTAACGACAAAGTCTGTGACCTGCTCGGCGTCGCGGGCAAAGAAGATTTTCTGTGCGACATTGACCGGTACAGCCCGAAAAACCAGCCCTGTGGCACCGATTCGGACGAGCTGTGGGCCAGATACTTTAAAACCTGTCTGGAAGAGGGTTACGTAAGGTTTAATTGGACGCACATTGACGCAAATGGCAGCGAAGTACCCATCGAGGTGACTTATGTCCGGATGACCCGCCAAGGCCGGCAGATTATGGTCGGATACAGCTACGATCTTCGCCAAATCCGCGAGCTGGAAAAAGTACGGCTGGAAATCTCGGAGGAAAGCAACCGGGCCAAAACCCGATTTCTGGCCCAGATGAGCCACGAGATCAGGACACCGATCACCGCAGTCATGGGGATTTCTGAGATTCAGCTGCGAAACACCGACCTGCCCCCCGCCCTTGAAGAAGCTTTCGCAAAGATTCACGACTCCTCAAAGACGCTGCTCAGCATTGTCAGCGATATTTTAGACTTTTCGAAGATTGAGTCCGGCAAGATGACTTTGATTTTAGCCGAGTACGACATGGCCAGCTTGATCAGCAACGCCGCCCAGCTTCACGCGGTTTACACAGATAAAAACGACGTGGCCTTTCACATGGAAGTGGACGAAAACCTGCCCGCCAAACTGATCGGGGATGAATTGCGGCTGCGGCAGATCATGAACAATCTGCTTTCCAACGCGCTCAAGTACACGTCTGCCGGTCGGGTGGATTTTTCGATCAGCTGCCAGCCGGGCAAAGGTGACAGCGTGATCCTGGTTATCTCGATCAGAGACACCGGACTGGGAATGACCCGCGAGCAGGTGGATGCGATCAGCAGCGAATATATCCGGTTCCACGAGCGCGAAACCTTTGTCAGCGGGACCGGCCTTGGCGTTTCGATTGTTTACAGCCTGCTTCAGATGATGAACGCACACATCGAGTGGGAGAGCGAAGTCGGGGTGGGCACCCACGTAGTTGTGCGCGTACCTCAGACAACAATTGGAGATGAAGTATTGGGCAATGAATTGGCCGACAGCTTAGAGCGATTCGAAACCGGTACCTGGCTGGCCTCAAAGAAGACGGTATTCGAGCCAACCCCAATGCCCCACGGCAAGGTGTTGGTGGTGGACGATGTGCTCACCAACCTTTATGTGATGGAAGCGATGCTTGAGGCATATGAATTAAACATTGAGCTCTGTGAAGGCGGGCAGGAGGCCATCGACAAAATCAGCGAGGGCAACGAATACGACATCGTCTTTATGGATCACATGATGCCGGGGATGGACGGCATTGAGGCCGCGAAAATCCTGCGGGGGATGGGTTATGAGCGTCCGATCATCGCCTTTACCGCAAATACCTTAAAAGGCCAGGCCGAGCTGTTCATGAGCAGCGGGTTCAACGGGTTCATCTCAAAGCCGATCGACGCAACACGGCTGGACGCCTGCATCCACAAATTTATCCGCCAAGAGTAATTTTGGGGGAAGCTATTGACATCTTGCATCACATGGTCTAGAATGTATCTAATGTCGGTTAACAGAATACTTGTTGGATGAAAAATCCGGGAGAGATCGCCATTGCCACCGGGCAGGGGCGGCGCCGAAGGGGAGATCGCGTGAAATCTCTCAGGCAACCGGGACCGGATTTTGACAACGCTCCGGAGAGTCATTGCGGCATACAATACCGTCGATGAGCGCCCTACAGCCCCCATCGGCACAGCGCACTTGACGCCTAAGAAGGCAACTCCCGACGCGGGAGGAATCTTTCGGGAACAAAAACGGAGACGCACTATGTCAAATAGTGCGTCTTTTTTTGTTGTCATAAAAATATCAAAGGAGTTGATCGTAATGGAGCGCAAGACCCCACTCTATGATACCCATCTTGCTTTGGGCGGCAAGATCGTTTCGTTTGCCGGGTATCAGCTGCCCATTCAGTACAAGGGCATTACAGAAGAGCACATGGCCACCCGCGAAAAAGCGGGGCTGTTCGATGTCTCGCATATGGGCGAGTTTTTGCTGACCGGGCCGGGGGCGCTTGCCAGCCTCAACAACCTTTGTTGCAGTGACCTTAGTACCCTTGCTCCCGGGCGGGTCCGTTACACCCTGATGCTCAATTCAGACGGCGGAACCATTGACGACCTCCTGGTCTACTGTCTGGATAAGGAACGCTACTGGATGGTGGTCAACGCGGGCAATATGGCCAAAGATTACGAGCACATCAAAGTCAACCTGGCCGAACAAACCACCCTGGAAGACATTTCGGACACCGTCGGGCAGATCGCGCTGCAAGGCCCGGCCTCAGCTGAAATCATCGCCAAGCTGGCGTCGCCCGAACACATCCCGGAAAAGTATTACTCCTTTATTGAAAACGCGAATATAGGCGGGGTGGCCTGCCTGATCTCGCGAACCGGGTACACCGGGTCGTTCGGGTACGAGCTCTACTGCAAGGCCGAAGACGCACCCGCGCTCTGGCAAAAACTGACCGAGGCGGGCGCGGATTTGGGGGTCGTACCCTGCGGGCTGGGCGCGCGGAACACACTGCGTCTGGAGGCCGGTATGCCGCTGTACGGCCACGAGCTGACCGAAGAGGTCACCCCGCTCGAAGCCGGGCTTACATTCGCGGTTAAGATGGAAAAAACCAACTTTATCGGGAAATCCGCGCTGAGCGAAAAGGGTGAGCCCAAAACCATACGGGCCGGGCTGAAGATCACCGGCCAGGGAATCGCGCGGGAAAACTGCCCGGTACTGGCCGAAGACCGCGAGATCGGGGCGGTCACCTCCGGCACGCATCTGCCTTACATGAACGGCGCTTACGCGATGGCTCTGATCGAAAAAGAGTTCGCCGATATCGGTACCAAACTGATCGTCGACGTCCGGGGGCGCAAGGTCGAAGCCGTGGTCGTTGCGCTGCCATTTTACACGCTGCTGCCAATTAAAATCTATGAAATTACGAAAAGGGGCAAAAAGTAATGCGTTATCCTGAAGACATCAAGTACAACAAAGATCATGTGTGGGTAAAAGAGACCGGGGCGGGCACTGCCCTGATTGGAATTACCGACTATGCCCAAACACAGTTGAGCAGCCTTGTCTTTGTGAACCTGCCCGAGCCGGGTGACGAGATGGTTCTGGGTGACCGGTTTTGCGACGTCGAGAGCGTCAAAGCGGTTTCGGACGTTTACTCGCCGGTGAGCGGTGTGGTCAAAGCGATCAACGAAGACCTGCTGAACACGCCCGGCGCAATCAACGATGACCCTTACAGCGCCTGGCTTGCCGAAGCCGAAGAGGTCACCGAAACCGAAGAGCTTCTCACCGCCGGGGAATACAAAACTTACTGTGAAGAACTGGAAGGAGGCAGCTGATGGGCTATCTGCTGAACACGGACTTGCAGCAACAGGAAATGCTCGACGCGCTTGGGCTGAAATCGCTTGACGAGCTGTATAAGGGCTTGCCCGCATCACTCATCCGGCCAGACGGCCCGGATATCCCAAACGGCCTTGGCGAGCAAGGAATCGCCCAAGCGTTCGGCCGTATGGCAGACAAGAACGTGGTCTTCCCGACCATTTTTCGCGGGGCGGGCGCTTACCGGCACTACATACCCGCCGTCGTGCCCGCAATGGTGGGCAAAGAGCGGTTTCTGACCGGTTACACCCCTTATCAGGCCGAAGTGTCACAGGGGACATTGCAGTCAACTTTTGAGTTCCAGACCATGGTCTGTGAGCTGACCGGGATGGACGCCGCCAACGCATCCATGTATGATGGGGCGAGCGCGGCCGCTGAGGCGGTGACCATGTGTAAAGACCGAAAGCGCACAAAAGCGGTGGTTTTGGGCGGGGTAAACCCCCGGACAACAGATACGGTCAAGACGTATTGCCGGGCGGCGGGGTCACCCGTTGAAGTCCTGTCGGCCAAAGACGGGCTGACCGATCTGGATGCGCTTGCGGCCGCGCTGACCGATGACGCTGCCTGCGTCATCCTCCAACAGCCAAACTACTTTGGCCTGATAGAGGACGCGGCCGCCATTGCCGAATTGGCGCACAGCAAAGGCGCGAAAGTGATTATGAGCGTCAACCCGATATCGGCGGCTGTGCTGGCCACCCCCGGCGAGTGCGGCGCGGATATCGCGGTGGGTGAAGGTCAGCCGCTGGGCATCCCGCTTTCGTTCGGCGGGCCTTACCTCGGGTTTATGGCGGCCAAAAGCGCCATGACCCGCAAGCTCCCCGGCCGGATCGCGGGCGAGACGGTTGACAGCCAGGGGCGGCGGACATTTGTCCTCACCTTACAGGCCAGAGAGCAGCATATCCGGCGGGAGACCGCCAGCAGCAATGTTTGTTCCAACCAGGCGCTGATGGCTGTGGCGGCTTCGGTTTATATGGCGGCTATGGGCCCGCAGGGGTTGAAAGAGGTCGCGATGCAGTCTTACAGCAAGGCGCACTACTTGGCCGCAGAGCTTGACAAGGCCGGGTTTAAGCGCGCGCATGGCGGCGAATTTTTCCACGAGTTTGTCACCAGATCCCCGGTTGATCCGGCCAAGTTGATGGCGCATCTTGAAAAATCCGGGATTCTCGGCGGCCTGCCGCTGCCGGGCGGGGAAATCCTCTGGTGCGCGACTGAGATGAACAGCAAAGAAGAGATGGATGCCCTTGTGTCTCTCTGCAAGGAGGTGTTAAGCTGATGAAGCTGTTGTTTGAAAAGAGCGTGCCGGGCAGACGGTCGTACTATCTGTCTGACTTGGATGTGCCGATGGCCAGCCTGCCGGAAAACCTTTGCCGCAAAGCCCCGCCCGGTCTGCCCGAACTGGCTGAAACCGATGTCACCCGCCACTATTCGGCGCTTGAGTCGCGAACTTTCGGGATAAATGACGGGTTCTACCCGCTGGGCAGCTGCACCATGAAGTACAACCCCAAGATCAACGACAGCGTCGCTGGCCTGCCCGGCTTCGCCGGGCTTCACCCGCTTCAGCCGATCGAGGGGGTACAGGGCCTGCTTGAGGCGCTGGATATGGCCGACCGCTGCCTTTCTCAGATCACCGGGATGGACAAAATGACCTTTCAGCCGGCGGCCGGGGCACACGGTGAGTTTACCGGGCTGATGCTGTTTAAGGCGTATCACGAAAGCCGGGGGGATGCCGCGCGCAAGACAGTCGTTGTACCCGATTCTGCCCACGGGACAAACCCGGCCACCGCCAGCATGTGCGGGATGAAAGTCGTAAACCTGCCCTCCACCGCGGACGGGCGCGTTGATTTGGTCAAGCTGCAAGAGGTGGTTGGCCCGGACACCGCCGGGATTATGCTGACCAACCCGAATACGCTTGGCCTGTTTGAGCAGGAAATTTTAGAGATCACCGAGATTGTGCACAAGGCCGGCGGGCTGTGTTATTATGACGGCGCCAACTTAAACGCCATCGCCGGGGTTATGCGCCCGGGCGACATGGGCTTTGACTGTGTACACTTAAATTTGCACAAGACCTTTTCGACCCCTCACGGCGGGGGCGGCCCGGGGTGTGGCGCGGTTGGGTGCAAATCGTTCCTGCAAAAATATCTGCCCGGCCCACAGGTGCAAAAAGACGGCGGGCGCTTTACTTTTGACCAAAGCGATGAAAGCGTCGGGAACATCCTCGGCTTTTACGGGAACATCCTGATCGTTTTGCGCGCGCTTGCCTACATCATGGCCTACGGCAAAGACGGCCTGCCCCTGATTGCGAAACACGCTTTACTAAACGCGAATTACCTCAAACATCGGCTGGCTGAGCGGTTCGAGATCACGAACAAAGGCTTGTGTATGCACGAGTTTATCATCACGATGGAAAAAGAGGCGAAGGCATCCGGGGTGACCGCCATGGATATGGCAAAAGCAATTATCGATAACGGAATGATGACCCCGACCATGTACTTCCCGCTGATTGTCAAAGAGTGCCTGATGGTCGAGCCAACCGAAACTGAGGGCAAAGAAACGCTGGATGAAGTAGCCGACACCTACATCCGGATTTACGACGCCCTTATGGCCGACCCGCAGGCCGCAAAAGCTTTCCCAGTTAACACGGTTGTCGGCCGCCCGGACGAAGTCGCGGCGGCACGCAACCCGATTCTGCGCTATACATCAGTTGACAGTTGACAGTTATGGTGTCGCTTCGCGACATGATTTTTAATACATCGCGCAGCGATACATATACTATCAACTTTCAACTATATATCTGGTCAGGAGGCGAAATTTTGGCATCAAAGTATGATCTGATCGTCATCGGCGGCGGCCCGGGCGGGTATGTTTCGGCCATTCGCGGCGCACAAGAGGGATTTAAAGTCGCTTTGGTAGACGCGCGCGGACTGGGCGGCACCTGCCTGAACCGGGGCTGTATCCCAACCAAGTCGATTTTGCATATGGCCAATCTTTACCGCGCTATGCTCAATGCGGATGAGATGGGGATTATTGCAAACGATGTGGGTTATGACATGGCAAAAATCCATGCCCAAAAGGACGAAGTGGTCGGTAAATTGCGGGATGGTGTTGCCGGTCTGCTCAAGGCCAACGGGGTGGATGTATTCGTCGGCAAAGGCAGCATCCCTGCCCCCGGAAAAGTCAAGGTGACTTCGAATGAGGGCGAACAGGTGCTGGAGGGCGCGCGGATTTTGCTGGCTGTCGGGGCGGTGCCCATGATTCCGCCCATCCCCGGGATTGACCTGCCCGGCGTCATCACAAGTGACGCTCTGCTTGAGGGTACACCGCGGGAGATCAAACATCTGCTCATCATCGGCGGCGGGGTGATCGGGGTAGAGGTCGCGTCCATCTACGCGAGTTTGGGGGTTCGGGTGACCGTCATCGAGGCGGCCGACCGGCTGCTCCCTCTGCTGGACGTTGAGATTGGCCGCTCGATCGCCATGCTGCTTGAAAAGCGCGGGGCAACCGTTCACACCGGCACGGTGGTCAAAGAGATCACACAGGCCGGTGATCTGCTGGCCGTTGAGGGTTATTCCCAAAAGACAGGGGACGGCATCATTGAGGTGGACACCGTGTTGTTGGCCATCGGCCGCCTGCCTTATCTTGAGGGGATTATGCGGGAGGGGATGGAACTCAAAACCAACCGTGGGATTCTGGTTGATGAGCAGTTTCGGACCAATATCCCCGGTGTTTACGCGATCGGCGACTGTGTGAGCGGAACCCCACAGCTGGCACACGTAGCCCATGCCCAGGCGGTCAGCGCCGTCTGTATGATGGCGGGCAAGCAATCGGGCATTGACCTTTCGCTCATTCCCAGCTGTATTTATACTGAGCCGGAGATCGCCTCGGTCGGCCTTTCGGCTGACGCGGCTAAGAAAAAGGGCTATTCGGTCAAGACCAGCAAGTACGTCATGTCCAGTCACAGCAAGAGTATGCTTGAGGGGCTGGACCGCGGTTTTGTTAAGCTTGTGTTTGATGAGCAAACCGAGATGCTGTTGGGCGCGCAGCTGATGTGCGGGCGGGCTACCGACCTGATCGGTGAGCTTACGGCGGCCATTGTCACCGGGGCTACCGCTTCTCAGCTTGCACATCTCATTCATCCGCACCCCAGCTTTAGTGAGGGGATTGGCGAGGCGGTTGAGAACTTTTTTGGGCGGGCGATTCACATTGCTCCGCAGAAGTCGGCGCGCAGCCGGCGGGGAGAGGATATGCCGCGGCATTAATGCATTTACAGCTACAGCCCCAATCCGCGGTTTGGATCGGGGCTGGTTGGTTTTTGGTTTACTGGTTGGACATCCTTGCCTTTCAGACTTAAGGGATTTTATCGGGATTTTCGATATCCTTGCCTTTCGGGCATTAAGGACTTATCGGAATCTCCGATGGAATAAGAATGGGGCGCTTCGCCCCCAAGCCCCCGAGTTACTCTTTTTGCTTGCCCAAAAAGAGTAACCAGAAAAAAGGCACTCAAGGGGGTGCAGGGGGCACGCCCCCAGCAGGCACCCCCTTGAGAATCCCCCCGCACCCCCCGATGAGATTCGTTACGCAAAGTCTCACCCGGTAGGTCGCGCGCGGTACTTCGTACCGGTCGCGTAACGTCGCAAGTCTATAGAGTCCGGGCTGCCCGCTCTCGCGGGATTGCCCTTTGGTGGTGGGTGAGGCATCGGTCCGGCTTTGCCGTTGCTTGCGCTTCGCGCGGGGTTTTGTTCTTTTTTAATTCATCGCGAAGCGATACCGTCACTGTCAACTGTCCATTGTCAACTGTCAACTGACTACAGCTCATTCGGCCTCAGGATATGGTCGCAGTATTCACAGCGGTACATCCCGCTGTCGTTGACTTTATGGAAGATGTGCGGCACCGCTTCAATGGATGTGACACACCGCGGGTTTTTACACTTGACGATGTTTTTAACCCGCTTGGGGAGGTCATGGTGGGTCTTGCTGATCTTTTGGTGGTTTTGAATGACACTCACTGTTGCGCCGGGTGCGATCAGACCCAGCGCCTTGACGTCAATGTCCAGGTCGGTGACGTTTTCGAGTTTTACAATGTCTTTGCGGCCCAGTTTTTTGCTGGCCGCGTTCATGATGACGGCCACGGTCTGGTTGTCGGTATCAATGTTCAAATAATCGACCACTTTCAGCCCAAACCCCGCCCGGATGTGATCGATGACGATTCCGCTGTCAATGCTGTCTATTTGCATGATTCACCCTCCTTTGTAACACCCAGTAAAGCCATAATCAGCGCCATTCGCACGAACATCCCATTCTTTGCCTGTTTGAAATAAAAGGCGCGGGGGTCGGCGTCTACTTCGGGGGAAATCTCATTCACCCTGGGCAGCGGGTGCAGGATCATAAGCTCTTTCTTCGCGTTTTTGATTTTTGCAAGGTCAATGATATAGCTGTCTTTGAGCCGGATGTAATCCTCTTCGTTAAAGAAGCGCTCGCGCTGAACCCTTGTGACATAGAGGACATCCAAGCCGGGCATGACTTCCTGGATATTTGTTGTCTCGACAAATTCCATCCCCGCGCTGACCATATCCGCGCGGACATATTCGGGTACCCGCAATTCGTCCGGCGAGACGAGAATGATCTTAACGCCCTTGTAGCGCAGGAGCGCGCGGATAAACGAGTGGACGGTGCGGCCGAATTTTAAGTCGCCGCAAAAACCGACGGTCAAGTTCTCAAACCCGCCTTTTTCCAGCCGGATGGTCAGCAGGTCGGTGAGTGTCTGGGTGGGGTGGTGGTGGCCGCCGTCCCCCGCGTTGATGACCGGCATTTCGACATTGCGGGCGGCCACGGTGGCCGAACCCTCCTTTGGGTGGCGGATGACTGCCAGGTCGGCGTAACACTCGACCGTTCGGATGGTGTCCGCGATGCTCTCGCCTTTGGACACTGAACTTGAGCCCGGCTCTGAGAACCCGATGATCTGGCCGCCCAGCCTGAGCATGGCCGCCTCAAATGAAAACCGAGTGCGGGTACTCGGTTCATAAAAAAGGGTGGCCAGCAGTTTGCCTTTGCAGGCGTCCGCGTAGTCATCCGGGTTTTGGATGATCTGCCCGGCCAGGTCAAACAGCATGTCCATCTCCTCCGGACTGAAATCCAGCGGCTCGATCAGGCTCCTGCCTTTGAGTTCCATACATCTATCCCCTTTCCTGCTTTAAAAATCGCATAAAAAAATCTCCTTAAAAAATAAGGAGATCAAATAACAAAAACAAAATCAGAGGGCAAGAGTTCCGGCCCTTTTGGCTTGGCGCACAAATGCAAGAACACCTGACATCCCCCACTTTCAACTGCGTTTTCGAGATTGTACCACAAGTTACAAATCTTGTCAAGATTTTTTTGTCCGGGACTTTTCGCGGAAACCCCGGCTCTTGCGCCGCCAGCCAAGCTGTGTTACAATAAAATTCTAATATTGAACCGGGTACAAGGGAATCGAGTGAAAGTCTCGAGCAGTCCTGCTGCCGTATTGACCGAGGGCCGCTTCACTTCCGCCAAGCGGAAAGCCATTGGATAATATTCCGAGAAGGCGAAGCGGTTCGCGATTCGGTCTGAGCCGGAAAACCTTGCCCTGTTCGCGCGGCTAACGGCCGCCGCCGTAGCGATTCCACAGGGTATGGATTGGTATGGTCAGCGAGTGCACACCGGACATGGCCGGCTTGCACTGTGATTGCGTGACAATTCCACCCGCGGCGGTTTCGCAAGCAGGTGGGATTTTTTTGCCGCCATAAAGGAGAAGTGATCCATGAAATACGCCCAGCTTGCCCTGTCCGGCGCTGCGGCCGCGCTTGTTGGATGAGGGGCAAAGTCGCACTCGCCGCGCTGCTGGGGTTGGCCGTCGTTGTGGCCGGGGTCGCCGTGGGCAGCGTTTATATCCCGCCGGCTGACGTTTTGCGGATTATATCCCACCGCGCGCTGGGAACCGCTTTGCCCGCCGGTCTGGACAGCGCACACATCTCAATCGTCTGGGAACTTCGCCTCCCGCGGGTTTTGCTTGCTTTTGTGGTGGGCGCGGCCCTGTCGGTCAGCGGTGCGGTCATGCAGTCAGTACTCCGCAACCCGCTGGCGTCCTCTTATACACTTGGGGTCTCGTCGGGGGCTTCACTGGCCGCGGCCATTGTCATCCTTTACGGGTTTGTTATCCCGCTGGCCGGGGTGATGACCCTGCCACTGGTCGGGTTTATGTTCGGGTTGGGGACCATCGTACTCGCCCTCGCTTTTGCCGCCCGGGTGGATGGCCAGATGCAGAACAACACGGTCATTCTGGCCGGCATGGTCTTTTCACTGTTTGTGAACGCGGTGACCACCCTTTTGATTTCCCTTTCCCGCGAGCACGCCGCCCGGCTGATCTTTTGGCAGATGGGCAGTTTCGCCATGCGCGGCTGGCAGGCTGTGGCTATCCTCACCCCGGTTTTGCTGGTGATCGGCCTGTTTGTGCTCGGCAAAAGCCGCGAGCTGGACATTATGACCTTTGGGGAAGACCAGGCGCGGACGATGGGGGTCCGCCTTGGCCGGGTCAAGTGGTCGCTGTTGATTGCCGCGGCCGGGCTGACCGGCAGCGCGATCCCGTTTGTCGGGGTGATCGGGTTTATCGACCTGGTCGCGCCCCATCTGGTGCGGCGGGTGTTTGGGTCTTCCCACCGGCTGGTCATCCCGCTGTCCGCTTTGACCGGCGGCGCGTTTATGGTGCTCTGTGATTTGGCGGCCAGAACCGTCATCTCGCCGTCTGAACTGCCGGTGGGCGCGGTGACCGCCATGATCGGCGCACCCTTCTTTGTCTACATCTATTTAAGTGGGAGGAAAGCCGGTGTTAACCGTTAACAACCTGTCCGCCGGGTATGGCGGGCTAGATGTAATCCATGAGGTCACATTCAATCTTGCCGCGGGTGAGTGCCTTTCGATTGTCGGGCCAAACGGCTGTGGAAAATCCACCCTGCTCAAGGCTTTGTCCGGGCTTCTCCCTTTTAAAGGGGAGGCGGAAATCGGCGGTATGCCTATCCGCACAATGAACGCAAGTCAGCTGGCAAGACAGCTGGCCATGCTCGGGCAGTCTTCCGGCGTTTATTTTTCTTACACCGTCTTTGATACGGTGATGATGGGCCGCTACCCGCACAAAAAAGGCGGTCTGCTCGGCCTGCCCACAAAAAAGGATGAAGCGGTCGCGCTTGACTGCATTCAATCGGTCGGCCTGCTCGATGAGCGGGACCGCGAGATCACCAAGCTTTCGGGCGGACAGCTTCAACGGGTGTTTCTTGCCCGAACCCTCGCGCAGCAGCCGCGAATCCTTTTGCTGGACGAGCCGGCCAATCATCTGGATTTGCGGTATCAGACCGAGCTGGTCGATCACCTCAAAAACTGGGCGGGTCAGAAAAGCGGGGCGGCCGCCGGCGTCTTTCACGATTTGAACCTGGCCATTCGCTTTAGCGGGCGGCTGATGGTGATGGAGGACGGCCGGGTGCGCGCGTTGGGCGCCGCTTCTGAAATCATTCAGAGCGGCCTGCTCGAAGAAGTTTACAAAATGGATGTGGCCGGGTATATGCGGGCCTGTTCGGCGTTTTGGGAATGTGAGCAGTCATCATAGTTACAGACCAAAGCCGGTTCCCAATCGAGAACCGGCTTTGGTCGGCGGGAGAGTATAATAAGGAGAAAGCTAGTGTTTCTATACGGCGGCTGTCAGCGAACCGGCCGCCTTTTCCAGCGTTTTCGCGCACTCGATGTTGAAAGTTGCGAACGCGCGGTTGTTCTTTTTGGCCAGGGTAGAGGCCGTCTTCCCCGCGCCAAACTCGATGCAGGTGTCGATTCCGGCGGCAGCCAGGGCCGCCATCTCTTCGGCAAAGCGCACCGGGCCAAGCATGTGGTTGACAAAGTAGTCGGTGTAGTCGGATACTTCGAGCAAGCCGCCGGTTGTGTTTGAGTAAAAATCACAGCGCAGGCCGTTGTACGAAATCCCCTTGATCAGGTCGCGGAATCGGTCGGCCGCCGGCTGCATGAGCGGGGTGTGGAACGCGCTGTCCACATTCAGGCGGGTGGTTTTCGCACCCAAGCTGTTCATCTCTTCGGCGGCGGCGAGACATGCGTCCACTTTGCCCGAGATGACGGTCTGGCTGGGCAAATTAAAGTTGACCGCCCAGGCATCCCCGTGTTTTGCGCAGACTTCTTTAATTGCGTCCGGTTCCATCCCGGCCACGGCAACCATTGTGCCGGGGACTGCTCTGGCCGCGGTTTCCATCACTTTGGCCCGCGCGCCGATCAGTTTAAAGCCGTCCTCCATCGAGAAAGCGCCCGCGCAATACAGGGCGGCGTACTCGCCGACCGAATGACCGGCCACCGCTTCAGGCGCAGGCAGCTGGTCGCGCGCGGCCTCCCACGCGGCCAGCGAAACGGCAAAGAGCGCCGGCTGACAGATCGCGGTTTGGGTAATCTCTTCGGCACTGCCCTCAAAGCTGATTTTTGCCAGATCAAAACCGAGGATGTCCCCGGCACATTCATAAACGGCACGGGCGGCGCCATACTCGTCAAAAAGGCTCTTGCCCATCCCCGGCTGCTGACTGCCCTGCCCCGCACACAACGCGACTATACGCATCAACAAATTCCCCCAAAAAATCATAAGGTTCGCTCTTGACAAAACTTGTCTGAGCGGGTATGCTAGAAAAATAACATCCGTTACATTTATAACGACTGTTACAAATATAACATTCGTTACAGTTTTTGTCAAGATCGAAGCCTTGTCCCTTTATGAATTTATTGTGAACAATAAAACCGGTTGACAGTTATGGTGTCCACATTCGCGAACGTTATTTAAATAAATCGCACAGCGATATAATCATTGACAATTGTCAGCTGTCAATTGTCAACTATAATTGGGGGTCGAAAACATTGTCAGTGATCATAGCCGGAACAGGGAGCTACCTGCCTGAACATGTGATAACCAACGCGGACTTCGAGTCTTTTTTGGACACAAGTGACGAGTGGATTGTCGGGCGGACCGGGATGAAAGAGCGCCGCTACTCAGACGTTGAACCCACATGGAAACTGGGTGAGCACGCCTCCCGCAAGGCGCTTGAGGCCGCGGGGATCGACCCGATGGATCTGGACATGATTATCTGCACCACCGTCACCAACGACTATGCTTTTCCCTCCTGTGCGTGTATGGTGCAGGGTGCGCTGGGCGCAAAAAACGCGTTTGCGCTCGACTGTGTGGCCGCGTGTGCCGGGTCGGTTTACGGGTTCGACATGGCCAGGCGATACCTGCAGTTCGACGACGTAAAGACCGTTTTACTGGTTGCCTGCGAATCGCTCAGCCAGGTCGCCAACTTTGAGGACCGCAACAGCTGCATCCTCTTTTCAGACGGGGCGGGGGCGGCGGTTTTGCGCAAAGGGGACGGCTACTACGGCGCGAGCATCCACAGTGACCCGGACGGTGCGCAACATCTTTATTACAAACACCCGCGCCGCGGCACACCTTTCTATCCGGCCGACGCGGTCTTTGAGGGTGAGCCATTTATAGCGGACCCGCTCGGCGCGCTGGTCATGAACGGCAAAGAAGTCTACAAGTTCGCTACCGCCGCCATGCCCGAAGCGGTTGAGGAGGCGTGCGTGCGCGCAGGGGTCGCGCCGGACAAACTGGATATGGTGCTCCCCCATCAGGCAAACCAGCGGATACTGGAGACCGCCGCCAAGCGGCTGGGCCTGCCGATGGAGAAAATTTGCCTGACCATCGAGCGCTACGGCAACAACTCGAGCGCCAGCGTGATGATCTGCCTGGACGAGTGCGTGCGGGAGGGCAAAATCAAAACCGGCGACGCGATCTGCCTGGTCGGCTTTGGGGCCGGGCTTACATACGGCGCGGTGACGCTGGAATATAAGGACAGTTGAGAGTTGACAATTGACAGTTGACAGTAAAGGTATCGCTTCGCGATCATTTTAATATCGTCCGCGAGCGGACACCATAGCTGTCAACTATCCACTATCAACTGTCAACTGTCAACTGAAAGGGGTGTTGCGCATGAGTAAAACAGCGTGGGTTACCGGGGCGTCTTCCGGAATTGGGGCGGCCACCGCCCTGGCTTTGGCCGAAAAGGGGTATGATATCGCGGTCGGCTGCCACAGTGAGGACTCCATCACGCGCGGGGGCGGCAAAGTTGCCGAAGATTGCCGCGCTTTTGGGGTCAAGGCCGAGTGCTTTGTCGGAAGCGTCGAAGACTTTGATGATTGCGCGGGACTGGTCGGCCGAATCGTCGAGCAGATGGGCGGGATTGACCTGCTTGTCAACTGCGCGGGGATCACACGCGACGGCCTGATTGCCCGGATGAGCGAAGAGCAGTTTGACCAAGTGATTGACGTCAACCTCAAGGGGGCGTTCTGTGCCATCCGGCATGTCAGCCCGCTCATGATGAAAAAGCGGGCGGGCAAAATCATCAACATCGCGTCGGTCATCGGCCTTGGCGGAAATGCCGGTCAGGCCAACTACGCCGCCTCAAAAGGCGGGGTGATCGCCATGACCAAGTCGGTGGCCAAAGAGCTGGGCGGTCGGGGGATCACCTGCAACGCGATTGCGCCCGGGTTTATCGAGACCAAAATGACGGCTGTCCTGCCCGAAAAAGCAATGGACGCCGTACTTTCCGCCACCGCCCTCGGCCGCCCGGGCAAGCCGGAAGAAGTCGCCCACGCCGTTTTATTCCTGGCCGAAAACGACTTTGTAACCGGCCAGGTAATCGTGGTGGACGGCGGGCTGCATATATAGCGAATGAACAATTAATAATTATCAATTAACAGTGAATGTATCGCTTCGCGATGATTTAAAATAACGTCCGCGTAGCGGACACCATCATTGTCAATTGTCAATTGTCAATTGTTAATTGAACAGTTGGAGGTATAAGTCTTGAGAAGAGTAGTAATCACGGGGATTGGCGCGGTAACGGCTCTGGGGCTGAGCGCCGAGTCCACTTGGGAACGAGTTAAGGAAGGCAAACACGGCTTTACGCGCATTTCCGCATTTGACCCAACCGATTTTCCGGTCACCTATGCCGCCGAGATCAAAGACTGGGATCCCGTTGCCCTTGGGCTGAACAAAAAAGAGGCCAGGCGGATGGACCGCTTTACCCAGTTTGCCTGTGTGGCCGCCAATCAGGCCATCGCCGATGCCGGCGACTTTGCGCAGGGGCTTGACCCGTTTAAAATTGGTGTCCTCTCGGCCAGCGGGGTGGGTGGGTTCAACACGTTCGAAGAAGAGCACGACAAGTTCCGCGACAAGGGGCCCGGCCGGGTTTCGCCTTTCTTTATCCCCATGCTGATCGCCAATATGGCCTCGGGGATGATCGCGATCGAACACGGTTTCAAAGGCGAGAATTACTGCACGGTCTCTGCCTGCGCGGCGGGGGCGCACGCGATTGGCGAAGCGTTTCGAAAGATCAAACACGGCTATCTGGACGCCTGTGTGGCCGGAGGTTCTGAGGCGGCGCTCACACACTTCGGCATGGCGGGATTCAACAACATGGGCGCGCTGTGCACCGGTGATGACCCCGACCGGATATCCATTCCTTTTGACGCCGGGCGCGGCGGTTTTGTGATGGGCGAGGGCGGTGCGCTCCTCGTTTTAGAGGAGCTTGAAAACGCAAAAAAGCGGGGCGCGAAAATTTACGCCGAGATCGTCGGCTACGGCGCAACCGATGACGCTTTTCACATCACCGGCCCTGATCCTGAGGGGCAGGGCGGAGCAAAGGCGATGGCTTTCGCGATTGAGGAAGCCGGGCTTAAACCCGGGCAGATTGACTACATCAACGCCCACGGTACAAGCACCGACCTCAACGACAAAATCGAGACCGCGGCCATCAAGTCGGTCTTTGGCGATCACGCGGCCAAGCTGCCGGTCTCCTCAACCAAATCGGTGACCGGGCATCTGCTGGGCGCGGCCGGCGCGATTGAGGCCATCATCAGCATCAAAGCCTTGCAGGAAGGGGTTATCCCGCCGACCGCCGGTTATCGGGACGCCGACCCTGAATGTGATCTCGATTATGTAACCGAGGGCGCGCGCAAAGCGCCGATTAAACACGCGCTTTCCAACTCGCTCGGATTTGGCGGCCACAACGCCAGCCTTGCGTTCACAAAGTACGAGGGATAAATTCAGGCATGACCTGCGCGGATCTCGCATATTCTACCAATGTACAGGAGGTCTCTCGAATGGTGCTGCTGAATAGGGAGCAGATCAAAACCATCATCCCCCACCGCGAACCCTTTCTCTTGATTGACGAGGTGGTCGCGCTGGAGCCGGGGAAAAAGTGCATCGCCCGCAGACATCTTACGCCGGACGATTTTTGGGTATCCGGCCACTTCCCCGGAATGCCGGTAACCCCGGCGGTCATGACCATCGAAATGCTCGCGCAAACGGGTGCGGTCTGTATCGGCACAATGGATCAGTACAAGGGCAAAGTCGCGCTGTTCGCCAAGATCGACAAAGCAAAGTTCCGACGCCAGCTTGTTCCCGGCGATGTGGTCACTCTGGAAATGGAGATGGTCAAGCTGCGCAGCAGCGTGGGCGTGGGCAAAGCCAAAGCCAGCGTGGGCGACGAGCTCGCCGTCACTGCCGAGCTTACATTTGCCTTTGCCCCTGACAAGGGCAGATAGCGGGCAGACGTAAAAAAACTGTCCGCGCGCAAAAAAATTATCGCAAAACCTATTGATAATTTTTCCGGAACAAGGTATATTAAGTTTTGTAGCGTCAAAAAGGCAAAACGCCTTGAGATCATAACATTATAACAATTGCTGTAAAGGGGTGCGTGTAAAGTGGTTTTAGACAAGGTAAAAAAGATTCTCATAGAACAGTTGGATGTTGATGAGGGTGCAATTTCGATGGAAAGCTCGATCATCGACGATCTGGGCGCCGATTCGCTGGACGTAGTCGATATGGTCATGAGCCTGGAGGAGGAGTTTGACGTTGAGATTCCCGACGACGAAATCGAGGGGATGAAGACGGTCGGCGACATCGTCAAGTTCATCGAAGCTAAAAGCGAATAAGCGGCGAGCCGCTGTCATGGGCCGCGTTTCCACGTTTGTTTGGGGACGCGGCTTTTTGCCTGCTACCCAGCGCAGGCTACCAGCTGGCGATCCGTCAAAGTTATTTTTCACAAGCCCAAAACAAAGCTGCTCCGCTGTGTAAGGATGTTTTCAGTTGATATGGCTGCCAGATGCTCAATTCTCACATGTTTGTGTTATTCATTGAACGTTTGAAGAATCACACAAGCATGTGACTTTTTTTACCCGCGGCCCCGCGTGACTGCCGGCCGGCGCTCTGCTGAAGTTATTTTTCGCAATCCTCAAAAAAGCTGTTGACAAAGGCACTCCGCTGTGCTAGAATGTAAAAAAAGCTGTGTAAGGATGTTTTCAGTTGATATGGTTGCCAGATGCTCAATTCTCACATGTTTGTGTTACTCATTGAACGTTTGATGGTTAACACAAGTATGTGATTTTTTTGCGGCACGCGCTCGGGAAACTCACATGCGGCAATTTAAGGAGGTTCTAAGATGAACAACGGTACAGTAAAATGGTTTAACGCGGACAAGGGCTATGGATTTATTTCCAACGACAATGGCGGCGAAGACGTATTCGTGCATTTTTCCGCCATCATGACAGACGGGTACAAATCCCTGAACGAAGGCCAAAAAGTGACCTTCGAAACAGAAGTTGACCCCAAGAACAGCGCCAAGCTGCGCGCGGTCAATGTAGTCCCCGCTTAAGTGAGATAAGCCGCAAAAAACCCCTTCCGGTTGCCGGGAGGGGTTTAATGTTTGCTGTGTCAGCTTCCGGTATTAAACCGCAGGTACGGGATTTTTTGGCCGTCCATCTCTGCGATTAGCAGATCCGGCTCCTGATTGTGGCGCAAAAGCTGTGTGCCTTCAGGCAGGGCGGTTGCGTCCCAGCTTTGAAAGTCCTCGGTTACCCCGCTTCTCTTTACCGCGCCGAACGGACCCGTGTCGGCCAAATCCAGCCGCTCTTCAATCCAGGACACGTGGGAGGCTTGCGCATAAAACGCGCCCTCTTCGCCAATGATGATGTCGGCGGGGTGGTTGACCGCGATGTAGTCTTCCGGCGTGCGCACCGGCCCGGCCTGTTCCGCTACAGCCGGCGGGTTCTCACTCTCCTGCCCGTAGCCATATTCGGTATCGTTTTCTTCTGCCGCCGGAGTGACCGGCGCAATCGGCGCGACCGGTGTTTGTTCACTGCCGCAGGCCGCTAAGCTGAGCAGGGCGGTCAAGCACAGGGCAATCATAATTTTCTTTTTCATGCGCGTGGTCTCCTTTGATAAGAGATATGCACATAGTTTGTCGAAAACGCGGGGAATTATTCGATCTCGTCCAGCCTGTACAACCCGGTGACCGGGTCGCGGTGCTCGCTGTCCACAAATATCCCTTTGCCGCCGGGCAGGATTGCGACCTCCCCACGGCGCACAGCGCGGCCCAGCCGCTTGTTTGCCCTGGCGGTCATCTCTCGCGAATTCTTCCCCTCTATCTTGAGAAATCCGGGCATGTTCACACCTTTGACCATGGCCATATAATCGCGGATCATGGCAGATTTGAGCTCTTCCGGCTGAACGCCGGGCAGGTGAACCGCCACCGAATACAGCTGGCCGGCGTAGTCCTCCAATCTTACGTGGTGGCCCTGTGTTTCCCGGCCCAGCGTCTCAAACAGGCTGAATGGCCGCAGCCCGCTCGCCGTCAACAAATACGCAAGCGTCCCAAGAAACCGTCCCTTGTTATAGGTCTGTCGCAATGCGCGCTCGGTAAACGTCAAAATCTCGAGGTCGCCGGCCGACAGCCATCGGCTGCTTGTGATCCGGTAGGGCGGATTCTTTTCCGCACAAATCTCCCAGCCGCCCGCCCGCAATTCGCTGCCCGGCAGCAGCTTTAAAAATCCGAGCTGCAAGGTGTGCGCTTTCAGCGCAAAGGCGGCGTCAAAGCTATCCATAAAGTCGGACAGCGTTTCGTAAGGCAATCCGGCGATCAAATCTAAATGCAGGTGGATGTTCCCGCAGGCCAGGATGGTCTTGATGTTCTCAGCCGCGGCAGTCAGGTCGGTCGTGCGGGAGGCGGCGGCCAGCGCGGGCGGGAAAAAGCTCTGCAGCCCGGCTTCCATCTGGATCCGGCCGGGGGGTGCTGTGGCCAACAGCTCCAGTGTGGCCGCGTCAAACAGGTCAGGTGCGACCTCAAAGTGAAAGCAAACATCGCAGTCCAACCGGATGACCTGCTCGAAAAGTTCGAACGACCGCGCCCGGTCGCAGTTGAACGTGCGGTCAACCAGCTTGACCGTTCGCGCCCCCGACTTTGAGAGAGCCAAGAGTTGCGCCTTAGCCGTTTCCAGCGGGAAAAACCGCACCCCGCCGCTCCCCGAAAGACAGAAGGCACAGCTGAACGGACAGCCCCGCGAGGTCTCGATATAGGCGATGCGGCCATCGAGCGCTTTCATGAACGCCTGGCTGTATGGGTCGATCAGGCGGGCCGGCGGCTCCGGCAGCGGGTTCGCAACCATCCGGCCGCCCCGTTTAAAGCAAAGGCCGGAAAGGTTCGAGACTTCACCGCCCGCGGCCAAAAGCGCGAGCAGTGCCGGAAAAGTCTCCTCCCCTTCACCGCGCAGGATGTAGTCGGCACAGTCGATCAGCCGCTGTGGGTTATGTGTGGCCTCCGGCCCGCCGAGAATCACCACGACACCCGGCAAAAGTTCCCGCAGCCGGGTGAGCAGGCCGGGCATCATCCCGCTATTCCAAATATAAGTTGAGGCGCCGACCACATCCGGGCGAGCGGCAACAACCCGCTCCGCGATCTCCTCTTCGCCCAAACCGATGTGGGTTTCGAGCACATCGACCTCAATATCTCTCAGTTTTTGGTCGGCAACCGCCCCGGCCAACAGCCAGGCGGCCAGGGATGTGTGGGTGTATTTGGCGTTGACCGCCAAAATCAAAACTTTGCGCATACACTCATGATAACACCGCCGGACAGGATTGACAACCCATGCCCGCGGCTATATTGACATTTCTTCCCTGCGGCGTATAATTAAGGGGGCGGTACGGTCATAAGTTTTAGATTGACGACAACAAAGGGGGCGGGGCTGATGACAAAAAGAGAGAGGCGGTACGCGCTGACCGCCTTTGCCGGAATGATTCTGGTCATCGCTCTGATCACCGGGTTCTTGGCCTTTTACGCCGGCGCCGACTGCTGTCTGGTAGTGGCTGACTGTGAGCGCTGCCTGAGTTTGCTGCTGGCGGCAACCATCTGCAAGCAATTTGCGCTTGCCTTGCTGGCCGCGGTCACCCTGTCTCTGGCCATGGCTGGTCTAATTTTTGCGATGCGCAAGGCCGCGTCCGTAAACATATATACTCCAATCTCCTTAAAGGTTCAGATGAACAACTGAGCCGTCTGTTGCTGTTTTCAGCCGCACAAGGACGGCAAAGCCGGCTGGCCGCCGTCAACCATTTAAGGAGGACTTTAACATTGAAGCGAATTTTATCACTGTTGCTGGCAGCCGCGCTGGCCGCCATGATCTTTGCCGGATGTGCCCAAACAAACGTACAGGAGGTGCAAACTCCGGTTGCCCTCATCGACAATGTTGCTCGGCTAAACGTTGTCTCGACCATTTTTCCCGGTTTTGATTTTGTCCGCGAGATCGCGGGGGACCGGGTCAACCTGATCATGCTGATCTCGCCGGGCGCAGAGTCCCATTCATTTGAGCCATCGCCACAGGATATCCTCACCATTCAGGCGGCAGACGTCTTTATCTACATCGGCGGCCACTCGGATGTTTGGGTAGATCGAATCCTCGACTCCATGGACACTTCTCAGATGACCATTCTCTCCATGATGAGCTTGGTCGACCTGGTTGAAAGTGAGTTGGTCGAGGGAATGGAAGACCATGATCACGACCACGGACATGGCGAGGATGATCACGATGATCATGGGCATGGACACGAGGATGAGCACCACGACGACGATCACGATGATCATGGACACGGGCATGATGACCACGACGATGATGACCACGACGATCATGAGGGCGGCCACGGCATCGCCGAGTACGATGAGCATGTCTGGACTTCACCGGTCAACGCGGTGCGGATTGTCAACGCGATCGCGTCCACCCTGGCCGAACTGGACAGCGGGAACGCCGACTACTTCCTGACTCGGGCAAGCGCGTACACCGCACAGCTTCAAGCGCTGGACGCGGATTTCCGGGCGCTGGTGGACGGCGCCAGCCGCCACACCCTGATCTTTGGCGACCGGTTCCCCTTCCGCTACTTTGTGGATGAGTACGGGCTGAGCTATTATGCTGCCTTTACCGGCTGTTCTACCCAGACCGACGCCAGCCCGCGCACCATCGCCTTTTTGATCGACAAAGTGAATGGAGAAGATATCCCCGCAGTCTTTCACATTGAGCTTTCCAACCAGTTGATCGCCAGGGCGATCGGCGAAAGCACAGGCGCGCAATTGCTTGAGTTGCACTCCAAACACAACCTGAGCCGAGAGGAGTTCGACGCCGGGGTCACTTTCATTGATCTTTTGCGCAGAAACCTGGCCACACTTGAGGAGGCGCTAAACTGAGATGGCATTCATCACTTGCAGCGGGGCGTCTTTCGGGTACGAGACCGGCGTCGCGGTCAGCGACCTTGACTTTGCCGTAAACCGCGGCGATTATTTGTGCATTGTCGGCGAGAACGGCTCGGGCAAGAGTACGCTGATCCGCGGAATTTTGCGGCTGAAAGAGCCGGTCACCGGCCGGATGCAAACCGGGGATGACCTAAAGCCGGACGAGATCGGGTACCTGCCGCAGCAAACGGTCGTACAAAAAGACTTCCCGGCCGGCGTGTTCGAGGTCGCGCTGTCCGGCCGGCAAAACCGGCGGGGGTTTATCCCTTTTTACGGGAAACGCGACAAGCAGGCCGCCCTTCAAAACTTAGAGCGGCTGGGCGTGGCCGAACTCAAAAACCGGTGTTACCGCGAACTTTCGGGCGGCCAGCAGCAGCGGGTATTGCTCGCGCGCGCGCTTTGCGCCACCGAAAAGCTTCTGCTGCTCGACGAGCCGGTCTCCGGGCTTGACCCGCTGGCAACATCCGAGCTTTACGGGCTGATCGAAACCCTCAACCGCAAAGAGGGGCTGACCATCGTCATGGTGTCCCACGACATCAGAAGTGCGGTCGAATACGCCAGCCACATTCTGCATCTGGGCAACAAGCAGCTCTTTTTCGGCAAGACGGCCGACTATTTAGAAACCCCGCTTTGCAAGCGCTTTTTGGGAGGTGAGAAATCGTGATCGCGATTATTACCGAAATGCTCAGCTATACTTTTTTGGTCCGCGCGCTCATTGTCGGGCTGCTGGTCTCACTTTGCGCGTCACTTCTGGGGGCCAGCCTTGTACTCAAACGCTACTCCATGATCGGGGACGGGCTTTCTCATGTCGGGTTTGGCGCACTGGCCATCTCGCTGGCCACCGGCACTGCGCCCTTGACCCTCTCCATCCCGATTGTCGGGGTCTCGGCCGTCTTCCTTTTGCGGATCAGCGAGAGCAGCAAGATCAAAGGGGACGCGGCCATCGCGCTGATTTCGACCAGCTCACTGGCTTTGGGCGCCATCATCATCGCGCTGACCACCGGGATGAACATGGATGTGTGCAACTTTATGTTCGGCAGTATCCTGGCCATGAGCGTGGCCGATGTCCGGCTGAGCGTTGCCCTTTCCAGTGTGGTCATCGTGCTTTACATTGTCTTTTACAATAAGATTTTCGCCGTCACTTTTGATGAGACCTTTAGCCGGGCGGTTGGCACAAAGGCCGGGGTCTACAACATGCTGCTGGCCATCCTGACTGCGATCACCATTGTTCTGGGTATGCGGATGATGGGTGCCCTGCTTATTTCGGCGCTGATCATCTTCCCCTCACTGGCCTCCATGCGGATCTGCAAGCGGTTTAAGTCTGTGATTATCTGCTCGGCGATTGTAGCGCTCAGCGCTTTCTGTGTCGGGATTGTGCTCTCTTACTGGTACTCGCTGCCCACCGGGGCCAGTGTTGTGGTGGTTAACTTGATCATCTTTATCGCGTTTAGCTGTATTAATTTGATTAGAGGAGGTTTGAGAAAATCATGAAAAAATTGATTGTGTTCGGCTTGGTGCTGGCCGTTTTGTTGGCCGGGTGCTCACCCGGAAACACAGGCGCCGACCCGATGGTCGGGGCTGAGCCGGACGATGGTGTGATCACTTTAAACGATCGCGTGTTTATCGCCCAGGTCAACGACATATTCACGAACTTAGAAGATTACTTAGGCAGGACAGTTCGATATGAAGGGCGGTTTAAAACAGGAGTTATGCCGCTGACCGGCCAGGATTTTTATTATGTTGTCCGCTACGGCCCGGGCTGCTGCGGCCCGGAGGACGGGATGGTCGGGTTTGAGGTCGCCTGGCCAAACGGCTGGCCGGAAGGCCAGGAACTCCCACAGCCGGACGATTGGATTGAAGTGGTCGGTGTGTTCGAACTCTACGATGAGTGGGGGTTCGACCAGTTGCGGGTCACACTCACTTCGTTCACCATCCTGGAAGAAGAGGGTACTTTGTTCGTCAATATGTAGACCGCGCATTGGACGGCCGCTTTGCCGCGGTTACGGCAAAGCGGCCGTTTTGCGTTTATCAAAACTGTGTACTCACACAATGCAGGTCACCGATTTTATGAAAATTAGATAGAAATTCAAATATTTACAGAATGTTAAAAAATTTTTACAAAAGTATGTTATAATAGAATTTACCAGTTAACGAATATGCAAGCAGATTCATTTAAGCAATTTTAACCAACCGACAAATACGAAAAATGTATTGGGGGCGCTAACCCGATTTATGACAATTGAGCGGTTAATCACAGTCGAGCGGCTTGAGCATGCGGCCGAGCTGTTCGGCAGTTTTGATGAGAATATTGACATCCTGCGGGATGCGCTGGGGGTGGCTGTTGTCACCCGGGACGGCGAGATTCGGGTAAGCGGGGATGAAGAAAAAGTATGGGAGGCCACCCGAGCCATACACGGGTTGTTGCAGCTGATTGAAAAAGGCGAGACACTGACCGAACAGACTGTCCGTTATATGCTTACCCTGGTGGCTGAGGGCGCCGAAAGCCAGATTCAGACCATCCAGAAAGACGTGGTCTGCATAACGGCCAAGGGCAAGCCGATCAAGGCAAAGACCCTTGGGCAAAAGCGGTATCTGGACGCTATGCGCGAGAACACAATCACAGTCGGAATCGGCCCGGCCGGCACCGGAAAGACCTATCTGGGCGTGGCCATGGCTGTGCAGGCGTTCCGTGCGCAGGAAGTTAACCGGATTATCCTCACACGCCCTGCGGTAGAGGCCGGCGAAAAGCTGGGGTTTTTACCCGGCGATTTGCAGAACAAGGTGGATCCATATCTCCGCCCGCTTTACGACGCACTCTTTGAGATGCTTGGGGTTGAGAACTTCCACAAGTTTCTTGAGCGGGGCAGCATTGAGATCGCGCCGCTGGCCTATATGCGGGGGCGGACGCTGGATGAAAGCTATATTATCTTAGATGAAGCGCAAAACACCACACAAGAGCAGATGAAGATGTTCTTGACCCGGATGGGCAGCAGTTCGCGGGTGGTGATTACCGGGGACATCACCCAGATTGACCTGCCCGACCCAAAGAAGAGCGGGCTGGTACAGGCGGCAAAAGTGCTCAAGTCGATCAAAGACATCGGGATTGTCCGCTTTACCGAAAAGGATGTTGTCCGCCACAAGCTGGTACAAGAAATTATTAAAGCCTACGAAAAATATTATGATGAAAGCCGAAGGGGACGGTGACGAGATGGCCGACAAGCTGAAAGTATCGATTACCAACGCGCAAAAAGAACTCAAGATACCAACAGGCATACGCCTGCTTATCCGCAAGTGCTGTCACGCGGTTTTGCAGACCGAAGAGATGCAGGGGAACTACGAAGTGAGTGTCAGCTTTGTGGACGAAGAGCAAATCCATAAACTGAACAAAGAGCACAGGGGGAAAGACATGCCCACCGACGTCCTCAGTTTTCCCACCGGACAGGACGGGAATTTTGACATTGACCCGGACACCGGAATCACCCTGCTCGGCGACATTGCGCTGTCCATCCCGGCGGTCTACCGCCAGGCTGAGCAATACGGCCATTCAAATCGCCGCGAGTTCGCCTATCTGACCGTACACTCGATGCTGCACCTGCTTGGCTACGACCACGAAGAGAGCGGGATCGCCCGGGTGCGGATGCGTGAAAAAGAAGAAGATGTCCTGTCCCGATTAGGGCTTCAGCGGGACGCGAGTTATGTACATGAGTAAAGACAACTGACAATAAAGGGATCGCTTCGCGATGATTTTAAATACCATCGCGAAGCGATTCCATCATTGTCCACTGTCCATTGTCCATTGTCAACTATTTTTATCCGGAGGTTAAACTTTGACAAGCGAACAGAATATTACCCGCAGTGCGTTTGTATCCATCATCGGGCGGCCGAATGTGGGTAAATCCACCCTGCTCAACGCTTTGGTCGGCGAGCATGTGGCCATTGTTTCACCCAAACCGCAGACCACCCGCAACCGAATCACCGGCATCCTGACAAGCGGGGCTGATCAGCTGGTCTTCATCGACACACCGGGGATGCATCAGCCGCGCACCAAGTTGGGCGAATATATGGCCGGTGAGATCAACCAGGGGATGGCCGATGTCGACGCCACCCTTTTGGTCAGCGAACCGCTGGGCGAAATTCACCCGATGGAGTCCCTGCTCATCGAGCGGCTTTCCGGGCGGAAATCGCCGGTTTTCCTTGTCCTGAACAAAGTGGATGCGCTCTCGCGCAAGGAGCTTATGATGGAGAAAATGGCGGCGTTTTCCGCTGCTTTTGATTTTGCTGAAATCATACCCATCAGCGCGATGCAGGGAGATGGGGTGCCGCTTTTGCTGGAGCGGGTTGCGCGGTGCGCAAAGCCCGGGCCGCACTTTTTTGACGAGGATGCTTATACCGAACAGCCTGAGCGGGTAATTGTCTCCGAGCTTTTCCGTGAGGCGATTTTGCGCAATCTTCGCGAGGAGATTCCGCATGGGGTTGCGGTTGTCGTTGAAAAGATGCGCGAGCGGGAGGATTCTTCTGATCTTGTTGACGTTGATGTGGTTGTCTACTGTGAACGGGATGGACATAAGGGGATTATTGTCGGCAAAGGCGGCGGTTCTTTGAAGAAGATTTCGACGCAGGCGCGCGCCTCGGTCGAGCGGTTTTTGGGGTGCCGGGTTAATTTGCAGTGTTGGGTTAAGGTTAAGAAGGATTGGCGGAACCGGGCCGGGGCTTTACGGGAGATGGGGTTTCGGTAGGTAGGTTCTGCTTTGTTTTGCCTTTCGGGCGGGATGGTTTCCGTGTGTCTGTGATGTCCTTGCCTTTCGGACGTGTAGGACTTCAATGAATCTCCGATCTCCTTGCGTTTCGGACTTACGGACTTTTATTGGAATCTCCGGTTTCCTTGCCTTTTGGGCTATGGAGTTTTATCGGAATCTCCGATGTACTTCACTTTGGCCGTGCGGGGCTTGGATGTGTCTTCGATACCCTTGCCTTTCGGACTTTAAGGACTTTTATCGGAATCTCCGATGGAATAAGAATGGGCGCTACCCGCCCCATACCCCGGGGTTACTTTGGCCTCGGCCCCAAAGTAACCAAAACGCCGCTTAAGGGGGGCGGCACCCTG
>Ga0123352_10001227_pt1 | contig 33468 bp, 16 predicted proteins | sample TergutLab28metaG_FD_89700 | JGI IMG/M metagenome (GOLD analysis project Ga0123352, IMG submission 89700) | Labiotermes labralis P1 segment gut microbial communities from Petit-Saut dam, French Guiana - Lab288 P1 | ecosystem: Host-associated > Arthropoda: Insects > Digestive system > Gut ...
AGGCTGAGTGGACCCCGTTCCAGACCCACTACTACTCAGAAAATCTGGTAGCGCCGGGGATCGAACCCGGGACCTCCGTATCTGTAGCCAGAAACTCTGACCACTAGACCACAGAGGCGGTCACTAATGATTCTAGTGAACGTAAATTGTATTTGGAAGAACACTGACTCGAGTATCGGACCATTCGCGGACGACTGTTTAATATACAGGAATGTCAAAAAAAAAAACGACGTCGAAAAGCTGGAGAAGGATCTGGACACCTTGGGGGGAGTGGGCGGTAGAAAATGGAATTAAAATAAATCCCGGTAAAAGTAAGGCACTAAGCTTACGGGTTAAAAATCAACTGTGTAACTCCCTTGGTGACCAAATAATTCCAGAAGCGAGCAGTTGTAAATACCTCGGAATAATCTTACAAAGCGATTGAAACTGAGTGGACAAATTAAATTACATAGGGCAAAAAGCCTGAAAGACACTTCACTTTATAACGCGTGGTCTCAAATAAGGAAATACGAATACAAGAAGTTTAGCCTACACGTCATTGGTACGTCCTATTCTTGAATATGGGGCTGCATGCTGGGATCCATGGAGAGAAGGACAGATGAATGCGTTAGACCGAGTGCAAATGAAAGTTGCTCAATTCACTAATCATACGAAGGATAATGAATGGGAAACCTTGACTCAGCCTAGGACGATAGCACGCCTAAGCGCACTTTTTAAAGCGTACTTTGGGGAACGGGCTTGGAAAGCTGTTAACGACAGGTTGTGAAGGCTTTACTATTTGAGTAGGGATGATCATGTTCGGAAAATTAGGAACAGGAAACAAAGAACGGTTATCGGGAAGAATTCCTTTTAAAATAGGACCGTTAAAACTGGAACAAATCCCAACAGAAGCTTAAGGGACCAACCAACCAAAAATTTTTAGAACGAGAGTTAAGAAAGAAATTATAAACTCGGTGAAGTGAAAGGAATAGAAGTGTGGCGAAAATCGTCTAACAGTACAGCGAAGTGAAGTGAGGTGAAGTGTAGTGATGTGAGGTGAAATGGAGCAGTAGGAAATTTAAGTGAGATTAAGTCAAATGAGAGGGTAGTGAAGTGTAATGAAATGTAGGTGGGTGAAGTTTAAGTGGGAAGAAGTGAATTGTCGACAAGTGTAGAGAAGTGGAGTGAAGTGTAATTGGGTGAAGTGTAGTGTAGTGGAGTGGGGTAAAGGTCTTAGTAACAGGGTGTCTATCACTGTTAGAAGATATGTAGATCGTGTGAAGTTTGTTGCTTATATGGCTGTTTCGTTTATCACATTCTTTCATATACTTTTGGTTCTATTTTGTATCATTGCATAATTGGTTATACGTTTTGTATGCTTCCGTTTAATTTGGTAAATTATGTATTCTTATTGTTATGTTCATGTATTCTTATTGTTATGTATGCACCTTTCCTAGTAATTTGTTTCGTTGTGTTGTTCTGAGTATCGTTTGTGCCTAAATGTATACAGTGCTACTGCCACCGGGTGTCGACTCAAATGCAGTTAATCAATATATTATATCAAGTATAAGTACCATCTGGTTTGACATTAAGCAAGTTCACTGTTTCCTCAAATTGTGTACTTTCGAGTTTCACGTCATTCTCAAAACAATTTCGACTATTTATTGAAATATCATGAATCAATTGGTCTTTGTAATAAATATGGAGTGTGCTTTGTGTGAGGCATACACCGAAGTTCTGTAGTAAATTTCGTTGGAAATCAGGCCTCCAAGGTTACAGACTTTCTTAATACTCGTTTTTTTCAAAACATCTGCTGAAACCCTCAATTTACGAGAACAAAAGCCGTGAGGTGCGCGGCACTGAGGTTCAGAATGCCAATTGAGATTACTGAATAGGTGAATTGGGGAAGGTCTCATCGTCAAGATCCTTATTTGTCATGAAAAGAAAATTGATTTCTAGAGAAACCTGAAGCTGCAGAAGCAGTAGCTTTTGCGACATTACAAAAGGTGTCAATATGGACAATATATTGTTGTTTCTTTTTCCGGAGTGTTTAATTCATCTCACAAAATGTATATTACATCTGAACAAGAGCCCATTCAAAAATAAAGTGTTTGATTTCTAAAATAGTAATAGACGCATTTTCAGGGAACTTATTTTCTTAATTAATATCCATTTCAAATTGCTATTGACAACATTTCGGATATTGCAAATATGACATAAGGATGTTTATTAATGAGAAGTTTTAAAAAGTATCTTCAGTTTGTCTGCACTAACTCAAATGTATCTGATGTTCCATCTTCGACGTTAAACGGACAGCAACGTCATCTAACATCGGGAAGTGCTGCACATCAACTGATAGGTCTCCCAAACTAATTTCACCGAAGGGCAATGTTTCCACGTAAACGTTTCTTACTTTCCATGGATTTGTACTTATAGCACGATGTGCAGTTGTATGTTAATGATCGCCTCCAATATAAACTAATATTGGTGTGTGACACATCATCAGTGCACATTACTCAAAATGCGTAAAGCCCACAGGCTGAAACAAATTTTGTAAAATTCATCAATTTGTGGAGTTTCATATTAAAACTGACATACGTGCTGCCGTCAAACACAAAACTTTTATTTTCTAAACGTTCTAAAAATTTTATTTTATACCAGAAAAATGCAAATATAAAGAACACGGATTAACTTTGAATGCAGAAGTAGATTGTGAAACTTAAGACACAGAACCTAATAAACGATAACTTGAATAACTCAAAAACAGAAAAATGTGTAGAAGACATAAATAAAACTCGTCTAATTACCAAAAAAAATTATTGTAAGCATAACTATTTACTTAAAAAATAGCTGACGATTTTCCACTAGTACATCAGGCAACAGAGTACTCGAATTAAAGTAAGGATTTTAACAACTTTTAGAAGAAAACAGGAAGACATAAAATAAATAAACCATACGCGAGTTACATAAAAATGTTTACATTTTAATTACTACATAAAGATTATTATGGCTTGTAAAATTTGTGAGATCTCGCAAGTTTATAATATATATGCATTTTATTTTGATTTTGAAATTATGTATTTAAGTGCGTGAAGATGCTTAGTGCGACTGAAACATGTAGCATTTATTGATAAGACTAACAAACTTTGTTGTGGCTGACGTCAGCTTTTATGTCAATTTTCAAAGGCTGATGCTTCACTTTAAAAGATTTGTGTTCTTCCCTGGATTTCAAGTGACAGGCCAGCATGCTCTAATAGTCAACAAGCCTTCTATAGAAACACATATTACAACAAAATGGTTGTTTCAAGCAGCATTTGCCACCAGTTCAACGTATCCAACACACAAGATAAGCTCTTCTTAGTACTCCTTTTACGATCCCAGGATTCCTGTCACAGACGTTGTCGGAATGCCCGCGTGCTGTTAAAAACTGTTGCACACTATCAAACATGCGCTGTCATACACAAATGAATCATTGTTTGATGTTTATTTTGCCCCAAACACCTATCTTAGAACAAACATAATTCGTTCTAGCTTGCTCTTTGGCTGTGTGGATGTAACCATATAAAAGGAATCAAACATCATTTTCACCTTAGCGAGCTGTTCCATCAAGATAAACATATATCATATATTTTATGGTTTTCATGCTGTTTACACAGAAGACCTTTATCAACAACTGTCTTAAATAAAGAGGGTGTTGTATGCGTATTTGGGGTAACGTTTATATTACAGAAATGACTCACGTCCAGCACATGTGTACTCTCCGAAATGACTTCCGAGGACATATACAGTTTTGTAAGACATGGCAGAGATAGCGAAACAGCTTCTAATCCGCTGCAAAGGAACGCAGTCGTAGGTAGCTCATAAATTACTACGTAACTTACATTCGTCAATAATGGACGTGTGCCCTCTCAAATAGCTTAAAGAGAGCTGTAGTTTATATCCAGATTTCGGAGAACCAGCCTCGGTTATGGAAGAGAAGCAGAAGAATTTGAACAAAACCGCCACACAGACAAGCGCACACAGACCTAAGTTGAACAAATATCTTTAGGTGCACAAATCTCTTTAGAAGAACTGGAAGGAAAGTTACCTGACACCGGAGTTAATCCTTAACAGATCACCAATTATAACCATCATAAGCACAGTAAAATAATGTCAACATAACATATTTGATAATGGTGGAAGAAAAGCACTTCTTCAGTGGCGCGTGAAAGTAACAAAATTTGTAAAGGAACTGATACCCCGTCAAAAGTTGCACATGTTTTGCAGTCGTTTGTCCCATGTGTAACAAGGGATATTGTGGGACGGTAACAAGAAAATTGCCCGCTAGAACATCCCCACCCTTCTATTAACTTTATAGTCTTAGGTTTTGTCAAATGTCCTGAAAATGAAAATATACAATAACCCGATACTCCCATGTTGGGATGTCAACGAATTCCCCATTGAGTGATATGAGAATTTGATTTAAAAGATGAGTTTTTTAAACAAGTCAGATATTCGTACAATTTGGAAGATGATACAGGATAATACCAACTGTAGGGTTTTAGTATCGATTATCGGTGTTACTGAAAAAAAGCGCAATGAATGAAAGGTACGTGTATATGATCCTCACACCACACACACACACACACACACACACACACACACACACACACACAAGTAAACGAAGCCACTCACGCAAAGGTGTTTTCTCGCAGAAATTCTAATAAGTGTATTTTGAAGCAAATGGTCGCGCTCAGTATATAGACAGGGAAAGTATTTATTGTCTTTAATTAAACACATAAGGTCATAGAAACTCTGTAATGAGCCAACAGAAATTTTCGGAATGTGCCTATTCAAATTTGAAAAGCGGTATCACATGAATCAATTAAAGCACTGTGACTATTGTATACCGACACTAGACGCGCAGCACCTGATTTCCACAGTTTACCAACGCAGTAAATACACGGTAGTTACCAGTCACCATTCAGCCAGTAAAATGCCAAACAAAACTCCGTTACGTCGACGTAGTGTCGAACACAATTTTTTTTAAGTATTTTTAATTTGCAGTACCAGGTTTGATATTAAATCAAGAGAAGAATAAACATAAACCTTCTTGTAAAATTGTAGGAAAGTGCCAAAGAGACCTTTAATTTGTTACGTGACGTGTTTGGGAAACACGGCGAATTCACTTAAAACATAAACTCTCACAGAATGACTTCAGGGATACTCCGAGGCCTGAAGGGCTCATGCGGAGTGGCGTGTAGCTTCGAAGGGTCAATCCCTTTGAAGGGAATTAAGAGTAGATACAATAATTTAATTCAGAAAGTATTTTTTGAAATATTTTCATTATTTAACAGCCACACCTCGCATAGTCCATATATGGAAAGTTGTTAGAATCCGTTCCGATTAAATGAAAACAGTATCAGAATTTATGGGCAAAATCATTCAATCTTCAAAGTATGAAATATTTAATCACTCGTTCATTACATTCTCCGCTTTGAGAGTTGAAAAGCTCGTTCACCTTACTTACGAGCTATTCGAATTTAATTAAATTCACTGCAACTGCAAGAAGAGAATAGAAGACCAATACAGATCATCAATATCTCTTTCCCAATGATAAAGAAAAAGGTTACAAAGCACAGGAAGCTTTTGAAGTATTTTTTTATAACTGACAGAACAACAGTAGGACTACAACTTTCTCTGTAGTTTATCATCCTTTGTTAAAGCACAAGAGTCAACATGGAGACTGAAAAAGAAAGGATAATATCAGTTAACTTAAAATGAAACGTCCATTGTGATTATCAACCATACGCTGCTAACGATACGAACCTGCTCTACTGAGCTGGTCATGATGTTAGGGTCTGTGTTGCATCCCTTCTACGTGGTACACAACTGCCGTTATCTTCGTTTTGTTAAACGGACATCCTCCATAATGCATAACCCAGCACGCTATCAACACAGAAATGTAAAGCAAAACCGGTGCAGACCCACACCTCTCTTGCAAACAAATAATACAGCCTGGAAGCTCCATCTTCATCCAGTGCTTTTCATGCCCAGTGGCGGAGTGCCAAAACAAGTAAGCTAAACGCCGTATCAAACAAAGAGGCCCACAATTAAAAAAGCTCCAATTCTACGCAATACATGTGTATCTCAAACAGTCTTCGGAAACAGCAGCATGCCAGAAAAAAAAAACAACGTGATTTCAGCTCTAGACAGGTAAAGATATGTCTTATTTTTTTAAATACTGACAGGTACAGGTCATGAAAATAAAACTTTGTAATTTTGCGTGCTGTTTTTACGGGTGGGAAACTTGGTCGCTCATACTGAGTGGGGAACGTATGCAGTGAGTGTTTGAGAATAAAATATTGAGGAGAATATTTGTTTCTAAGAGAAACGAAATAACAAGGTGTGGAGAAAACTAAATAATGAGGAACTTAATGATTTGTATTCTTCACCATATATTATTCGGGTGATCAAATAAAGAAGAATGAAGTGGGTGGGGAATGTAGCACGTATGGGGGGAGAAGAGAGGTGCATACAGGGTTTTGGTGGAAAAGCCTGAAGGAAGAAGACCACTAGGAAGACCACTAGGAAGACCCAGGCATAGATGGGAGGATAATATTAAAATGTATCTTCAGGAAGTGCGATGGGGGACACGGACTTGATTGATCTGGCTCAGAATAGGGACAGATGGCGAGCTCGTATAAACGCGGTGATGAACTTTCAGGTCCCATAAAATGCGGGGAATTTCTTGACATGCTGAGAAACAGTTAGCTTCTCAAGAAAGACTCTGCCCCATGGAGTAAGTACGTAAGTAAGTAAGGAAGGAAGGAAGGAAGTCTGAGAGCTGGTCTAAGCCAGTCGAATGTAATAAATATAAACGCAGTTTAACTGAAGATTAAAATCCAACTAGATGCCACTTATTACTTTATTATGCTTATGTTAGGCTCAACATGTTTCGGGCACCACCATTATGCCCATTATCAGGAGCTCACGACGATAGCGTTGGTTACCACATAGGCCGTCTGGTTCTCGAGTTGCTGCTGTTTGGAAGTTAAGTGCAGGCAGTATGGATGAGTCGTATTACAGCCTTCGGTCCGGACACTCATCCATACGCTTCAAGACCGGACAACAGACGGATCGTGGTTCGGTGTTTGGCAGCGCACTGACTCTGATGTCCAAACTTACTCATATACAACAGTTGAAAGGGAATTCTAAACCGCATATTAAGAGGCTGGGGCGTGAGAATGACATATTGCTTTCACCGTCTAGTGTCGGGTAGAAGAAAGCATCGCCGTGGAGTAGCGTTTTCAGTTGATATTTCAACACCGCGTTATCCTATGTGTAAAAGCCTAATTAAGCTTGCATAAGTCGTAGAAACTGCAGGAACTGGAAGCCACAAGGTATATATTTAATTGGTGTATCCCTTATTTGTTACAGCGCTTAGTATGCATTGTGACGACCCAGGCGCCGAACTTGGAGCTCTGATGGTAACTAACAAAACACCGGGTCACTTTCCCAGTTTCGAAAATCCAGACTTCGCCGCGGTAGTAATCTTTCAGACTCCAGTAAAAACGTGTATCCTCTTCAGGACCTTTCTTACTACAGTCACAACTTCTCTCCTCTTCAGACCTTAATAGCAAACTTCAGGGTCTACTAACCAAGGAAGACCTTCAAGCACCTCATCAAGAAGGCCAATTTGCAGGTGAAGGAGAGAGCTCATGATAGTAACGGCAAAACTTCTACAAAACAAAGAAGATTTGTGGCATTAAATAGACCTAGGATGAAGTGCCCATATTGTGTATGTAATGTTTCCAGTAGTGATTGTGGCCAGATTTCTGTACAGAAATGCCTGTCCTCAAGAGAGGCTTAACCGACGACAATGAACAATTTTATCCATATCCCAAGGAAGTAAGAAAAGCATGATATGGTCTAATAGGCATCGAATTCTAGTCTAGGCCGTGATGGCAACATCGACTTGACTTTGTGAAGGATTTAAACAGAACTGCAGTTTCTGCAACAGACTTCGAAACATGATTACGGACGTCGCTATTCATAGGAGCAAAAGTCGCGACCAGCATGTTCCGTTGCAACAGAGAGCCGCACAGCGGGTTGACAGTCGTTGTTAGGGCCAACAAGAGCGGCTTCGGACCCCGGTGATAAAATTTTTTTCGGGCCCCCGAACAAGTCTTGATACTAAACCCATAAAACAGAAAGACTGACTCTCAGTCGTAGAGTGACTTCAGCTTGGTATGAAAGGGTTAATTTGTACAGTCGACAAGTCATAATACTATCGAGAAAGACAAAAATGTGCGTAACATAGTGGGGCTCCGGGCCCCATTCCGGACCGCCGGGCCACGGTAAATTTACGGAATTCCTCCCCCCCCCCCGGCCTCGTCGGCACTGGTCGACGTCGTGCATTAGAATGAGAGCCAGAATCAGTGCGTACATTTCTACCACTAGTAGCTAAATAATCACTTGTGGCGCTGTTCGCTAAGAAGCATGAAGAGAGGCCTCTTTACCACGTCAAAGTCGAAGCGATCCAGCTGCTAGACAACAGTGAACTAGTGCGAAGGCTTGAAAGAAAAATATTAACTTTTTGAGCTGGTGTAGTGATAATTAAAAGCAGCAGTGAAGTGCACCATAAATATAATTAGTGTGTGATAAAAACATGGCACAGTGTTAGTGCAGTAATCACCGTCTACAAAAGGAAAGACAATGTGTAAGCAAACAACTAAACAAGTAGAACCGCTGGACGACACTTGAAGTTGATATTCATTTGGTAATTTAAGTTAGACCAAAATAGCTGGTTAGTCTTAAGACGAGGCGTTGTTGTAATTAAGCGCCGATATGTGTCTTAATAATAACAATAATAATAATAATAATAATTATTATTATTATAACTTGTGGCGTTATTGTTACGAACACCGTCTATCACCTTTTAACTTGGAGGCTGGAAAATCGCATAAACAGGACTGATATCTTGCCATTTGCTGCACCATATTTGCTACAGACCTCAGTGTGAATTCTTTCAATAATTTTGATAACAGATGTCCTTGCTGTCTTTCAAGATCTCAAGTACAATACAATCGTGTATTTATTCCTACTGGGAGCAATCTCATACAAGAAACCCAAAAGTTATTGAAACAGAATTACACATAATTTGACGTATTTAACTTCATACAAGGCCAAAGTTTTACCTGCCAAACATGCATCTCATTCAGTTAAACTTTCTTTATTAGAGTGGATGGATCGTGTTCTGTTCAACAACTTGTTAAATTCAGGAGGACGCCTCTAAAACAGGAACAAGCTCTAACAACTTCCGTCAATACCGGATAGCGGTATTTACACAACTCACATCAGTTATTGCAACTAAAAACAGAGAGCAGTGAGCAGTGATCCACGATAGGCTCTTTGAGTACTGAACATAACGTAAATAACGAATTGCGTATAAATATATCATTCATATTTGATATCTATATTACAGTTTAAGTATTTGGTGTGACGCTATTAACAAACCTTAAGCCATAAAACTAGCCCGGATTTATACTGTTATATAACACAAAATCTTATATAACAATTCACCCATTACATTTTCTTTATTTCATAAGTGATATGTGGCGAGTTCTGAACAACAATTCCGCTGAAGAGGGCATCTTCATATACAAACAAACATCATATTATACTAGTATATTTGTGAGCCCGTCGGACCATACGTAAAGCAGAAGAAATTCACACAGAACGCACTATATCACTACAGAGGATCTTCAATTTACCATTTTACCATTCTGATAGCCGGATTACGCACAGCGTTACAGCGACATAATCTTGTATTACATTACAGAATCTATTTACTTCAAGCAGAGCTGTTCCGTTCCATTGAATTTGTGCGTCACGTCGATAAGCGTTAAGAATTGTCATATTATTCTCTGTCTAGAGCACTACTGAATCTAACGTTGGTGGGTAAACCTTGATACTAACCAAGCACAATAATGGTTCGATCCCAGCAATAGAATTCCAGGCATGTGAGCAGGAACGTTCCTGTGAGACACGTGATTCTCTTTCTCCGCACCTGAACTCATCTCACTGACGACTAAGAGTATGAGAAAAAAGTTATTGGGATCTAAAGAATTACGATACTCTATGACAGACAGTTTTCTCTTTCGGCGCATAATGTACATAAACAACAGATTTTCCCCTTTTCTTTTCAAGAGAATAAAACAGAAATGAGACTCTCTCTCTCTCTATGTATATATATATATATATATACGCAAAGCTAAGCGGATATTCCGCAGGAAATTATTAAAATTTGTGTCGTAAATGAGTTTTGGACAGTAATCTTAAATAGCCCCTCAACGTAACCAGTTAAAAAAATCATCCTTAGTATTATGGTGAATGTACATGCTTTAATAATGTGGAATACGGAGTAAGAAAGAGGTTGAGTGTGAGAAGATGAGGCAGTGTGCACACAAAGATAAGGCTCGGATTAGAAGATGAAAGAATAGGCCACGGTTTGAGCAAAGGAGCGAGTAAAACAAACTGCTTCCTCTTCTGGTCCATTTCAACACGAGAAGTTCTCCCTTTACTTCCTTACGCTTCCCTTCGCTCGGTTAGAAACTGTCTACACGGTCTGGAAACTCATCACGAGTTCTCTTCAACCAGCATCTCTTAGCCTGTGATCGGAGAGGATTTGTTTCTTCCAATCTGTAGCTTACGGACCCTATCGTTTCTGCCTCATCGTGTTGCAGAGTTACAACAAACTATTACTTTCATCCGGAGTAAGTTGAATGGAATCAAAATCTATTATGTTCTCTCTATTTTTTTCCAATGCTTTTTCCTCATGTTACTAACATGTGGGCAATTTGTAATTTACGGACATTTCACCGCCTGTGCACGATTATTACGTCATAACATATTTGTGTCTATGTTCATATTGTCCTTTAGCTTATTTTGCAATCCACCCACCTTAATGGCTGATCAATCAAAATAATTTGACAAAACATTAATGTTAGTTTCAGCTACAGGCTCAAAAGTCATATTTATAAAAACAAAAAAAATATTGAAAAAACATTAACAATTACACACTATACTAATCATACAAACGTACAAGTTCATCAACAATGATTTATCCCATTACAAACACCAAAAATTCCATTTTGTACTTATATAGTATATGCGGGCCGGTTAGCTCAGTCCGCATAGAGACTGACTGCTAGCTGGACGATCCGGGATCAAATCCCGGTGGTGACGAGATTTTCCGCCCGTCCAGACAGGCCCTGGGGCCCACCCAGACTCCTGTAAAATGGGTACCAGGTCTTTCCCGGGGGTAAAGTGCGGCCGGGGCGTACGGCTGACCACTCACCCCTTCTAGTACCGCGGTCATGGAAGAGTAGAGCTATAACTCTACCCACCCTCTGGGCCACACTGGGCCGCTAACGGGATCACTTTACCTTTACCTTTTACTCATAGAGTATATAGTACATACGTATATTCAGACTAGCCTCTTAGTAAGGAAAAGGACAGCTAAGAATGATTCCAAGGAGAGAGTACAAACAACTGAAAAACATAATTATATATTTTTCTCCCTTCTCCCGTTCATATGCCTTCCTCAGGTATCAGCAAAAATTAGTATTCACACTGAGTTAATCTGTGTTGTGTTGGAAGTAGATACCTACATTTCGGAGCGGCATGCTACCTTCATTTACAGGGTTGATGCTGAAGGTGGTGGAAATACATTCCTTTGATATCTTCGTATCAAGCTATTAGATGTCACAACACAGACAATCATTACCTAATTATTTCGCAAAGACCACCCCAGAAATAATATCCTTAGATGTTCAACTTACGTCAAGATTAAATCTTCAGTAGCTGAAGCTTCAAGTGTCTTTCGGTCATTATCAGTATAAGAGTGACGATGCAAGTCTTCCACTCATCCAAAAAATTAGCCTAATTTATTTTACGTTCAATAACGAACATTTGAATAGGTAACTTAGGAGAGTCGAGAAAGTACTTGTTGGACCGGAGGTCAAGGTCAAGAGGGTCCTCAACGAAATAAAGATTATGATATTGTGATATAAATATGGAAATTAGATTTTCTTATTTTCGACTGTATAATTGGCTTGGCAGAACGTACTGTAGTGGTGATGATACGTAGTAAGATGGTATTTGCAGAACTGACTCTGGACAGGGTATTGTGATGGGAATAGTGGCATGCTGTTGATGAAAGTGTCACAACTTGCTCTCGAGAGAGCACTGTGCTGGGAGTTTTGCTGCCGATGATAATGATTAACGTGGCAGAACGGGCCTCGGAGAGGGTGCTGTGATGGGAGTTGCGATGCCGATGATAACACATGAAATGCCGGCTTCTACAGCGGAAGTGAATTTGTACTTCCGACGAAAATTGTATCGTTCTAGCAGAGACTTAAGTAATGAAATTTTAGGAAATCCTCTCTGGCATTTTAATGACAAAAATTTAAAAACATGCAGTTGGTCTGTACACTATTCTAACATTAAAATTAATAACAAAATAATTAAACCACAATTACACATTTTCATTGATTTGGACAGGCAAGTAAAATCGATTTCTCAAACCCAGAAATTAGGACACCGCCAGTAAACTGCGTGCGATTTCTGGGAATTCATCACAAAGCAATATCCTTAATTACACAAACCTCACTGTAAAATTTCCACTTAATTTGACGGTAAATAGCCTCCAATTTGAAAGAATAAGGTAAATCAGTTCAATTACAGGCCCGAGGTGCCCAGAGGGTTCCAGGAAGTTAAGGTTCCCAGATTACGTGACAGTGGCCCAGGATGGTGGTAATGTTGTCAGCCTTAAGCATCGGCCGCCCAAGTTGAAAGAGTACTCTTAAATATACCAGAAAAACTCAAAAACATGACAACGTGACCGATATATCAAGTGACAAGCAAAACAAATTTCCAGTTTGTTTCCACTCATTCCGCAATAACACAAACCTCAAGCTTGGTACTTGGACAGAAAGTAACAAACTACATTGCAAACAATAATCACCAGGTTTCCATATTTTTATAACTGATAGTGGGGTGAGTTCATCTGGGAGACTGGAGGGATTCATTCAGAATTATCCTGCCCATTATCTTTATCGTCAACATCTCGGAAATGTTCCTCTTTCAACCTTACTACCAATTTTGAATATAATGTTAATTTGAAATTTTGATTGGATGAAGTAATAATACTGATGTTATATTAAACAAAACAGTCTTACACAACACATAACCGAGTTTCCCAGGTTAATAGTGTCGTATGTTAACAAGCCATCACCAGACCTTTGGTTTATCACGAACCGTCCAATGAAACTTACTCATGCATATACGCGAGTGTAAGTTCCGATTCTTGGTAAATGAAAAGGTCTGATAACGGTTTGTTAACAAAGCTGGCACTAGTAATCTGAAGAACATGTATATCTGTTGTGGAAGTGAGTGTTTTCAATATAAAATATGGATAAAACAAAACGAGGATGAATCGCTTAAAATTAATAATGACATCACACAATATTTTGAAGTTACGGCAATAGACAAATATAGAAGAGCAACAAGCCGTTATTCACATGGATGAAATAGAGAATACGGTAAAATACAGTTAATTTTAATATGTAATATATTTATTGCAATTTTGGGTCTGCATTTTCCCAAATGGTGAATATCTCAGCAAAACAGAACGTCACAGTAGAGTCGTTACCACTCATACTTCATATCTGCTCATGCCTATGTATGTTATCTACCTGCAGATTGAGGATATTTTTAATTACCCTGTGACCTACAAGCCAAAAACCAAATGCCTGCGGAATCTCTCATCTTGTGTCTTCGAGCAGCATACTACTGTCCTTACTCTCTGTTACGACCAAAAGTCGACATCCCATGAAACAGAACTTGATTCTGGAAACTCTCAGCATCACAAGATAGGACTTAAAATAAGTTCGCAGGAATCATTCTTTTACAAGACCTAACTCTCGTACAAGTTGAAATATACTTCTAAAATAGTATTTTAGTGCCATTTGTCTAAAATGATTCAGTGATTGGGATTTTCTGTAAAATGTCTGGGAATAGATAAGAAGTTTTCTTTCCCGAGGTACAAAGTATATTTCTGTTACATCGATCTTCACTATATTTCCAATCCCTCTTTATACTTGTTTCGAATTTTGTGGCACCATTTCTACAGAGAATGAAAATGTTGTTTATGAAATGAAATGTAGTGTGTTACTTTCAAATTAAATTTAACTCTACCTTCCACAAAGGACAAAATAACCGAAATATCAACTATCGAAAGACATGAAAGCCTCTGTAAAAGCTCAGAATTACCAGCTTTGGGATTTTTCCATCCTTTTACATTCCCAACAAACAAAACCATATGGAAGTTGTATTTCCGTCTTCAGGAAAAGTCTGGGGAAGTGCCTAGTAAGTCGGATCTATAAGAAATAGATAATATCAATAACTGACCGAGTTGTGAGTTCTACCTGAAAAACGTGAGCAGGCGTAAGCCCTGCCTTTCACCAAAGGACGGAAACCTGTGTCCCGTGCCGAGTGCCGGACAATCTACATATCCACACGTAATTAAACTGCGTGTAATAACGGCAGTAACTTTTTCAGAAATTTTGGCAACCGACACTACTAACCAGATATAAGACAAGATAGTTTCGTTGACATACTATCTTTCTTGTGATGTATTGACACTCCAGCAAGTGTTCCGATTAATGTTGCTGTTGTTGTTAAGTCATTACGGATACTGAAAATCAGGTGCGTCAGTTACACTGAGTATAGTATTTTGACCCTAGCAGCATACAAAAGCGAGCGTTTAAGGTTTTCGCAGGGATAGAGATGAAGTACAGGCCGTTTATTCACGTGACGCTTCGTCATTGAGTATTTGGTTCCCGACCTCTCAAGACTCAGGAAACTGAATTCCCAGTGACGAAGCGTTATTGACCAACAGAACCCACACATCACTGACCGCATGTTCATGACCAGCTGTGGCAGTAATGGCTGTGAAATGTTGTGTTTCCCTTTGCAAGAACAGCATTACGGACAAGTGTTTTTAAAACAGGGTCCCAATAAACCTTTGGAACCATCAGAAACGATCATACAGAATTTACGATTTCAATAATGTGACATTTCTTCATTTATACCGTAGACCTACCGTTGAGATATGATGGGTTTTACATGCAGCTGGGATGATGTACACATACATACATACGTACATGCATGTATACATACATTACATACATACATACGTACGTACACACACAAACATACATACATAAATACGTAAGTAGGTACATACCTACATATATATAAGCACATACGTAGGTACGTACGTACATACATACATACGTACATACGTATATACATACATACAAACATACATGCATACATACATACATACGTACACACACACACACACACATACATACATAAGTACATACGTATTTACATACATACAAACATACATGCATACATACATACATAAATACATACGTACGTACTCACACACACACACACACACACACATACATACATACATACATATGTACATAAGTCACATACATAAGGCGAACATATCTCTGACAGCCGTCACATATCAGACCCAACGAAAAGTGAGCGGCAGGGACTAGGATGCAGTGTGCGATATTAGGCGAAGATGGAACAAGCAGGAACAAGTAAGTTAATTAAAGATTATCAGTTCATACGACCTGTATGCAGGCCTCAGTAACTAGGTCACAGCACTAAGAGTAACTTAAGAATAACAATGAAATCGTCCTAAATATAATAATTTTTCTCTCATCATACGCAATCGGCAACATGCTACAAACGGATGGAATTAATTCTGTCAAGTGGTAAATTGAAAATGTGTGATACTGTTATGTGCCGGTGTTTCTAAAGCAACAAATTATGCATAATTAGCCTTTTCCTGATAATACCAGAGAGTGTGCTAATGAACTATGCATGTTGATCCATTTTCAGAGGCTCCTGCATACACAAACCCGTTTCAGATACGAAAGAAAACGAAAGCGTCAGACGACGTGGAGTTGGGTTAGCGTGAGCTTTGCTATGCTAAGATATGCGAATAACAAATCCTTTTTTTTATTAGTAAATTGCCCCAGGCATTAGTAAACGACTCAGAGTCATCAATATTAATATGTGCGCAAGCAAGCATAAAATTTGTGTGGAAAACCATACATGGTAGCTGATAGTCTCTTTCTATGTACAATGGTTTATAGTGTCTTCTGCAAGACTATATAATTCATATTCTTAGATGAAATAAACCGGCACTTTCAAGAAAGGATTTGTGAAGTGTGGAGCCAATTAAAATTATGGAACTATTGTTCCAAGATATCACATACGCCTCAACCACAGGTCTTTAAATTATAGACAGGCTCCTGTATACGACCAAAACTACGGCGATTTGTCTTCGTTAATTTTTAAGCTTAATGACTTTACAATATTTTAGATTAAGTAATGTCGAATGAGAAATGATATGATGACTATAATAAAAACATGAATACGAATTTTCAATACGTAATCTTGAGCCACTTTCAGATATAGTTATTGTTCATTATTTCCGTCGTTTCACAGCTTTATTTGGAGTACAGAAAGTTATATTTGTAACTTGCGTCGCTCATGATGTTCAATAATCGATAGTAATTTCACAGCTCGTTCACACACATCAGCGCAGTGGGCGTGTGACACACAATTGACACACTTCTTGGCGCGACGTGAAACTTGCAGCGGCGAGCAACGCTTCGAGGAAAGAAATGACGTTTGAGAAACACGATGCTAAAAATAATACCGTCCTATAAATTTAAACCTTTGACCATTTTAATGCGAAAATTAGACTGAATTATATTTAAAAAGTCACTTTTTATCGTGCATTAAATTCCCTCCGGCTCGGTTATAAAAATCAGTCATTTGATGCTCTGTACAGAAGTACGTGTGTTCCATGATTGTTCTGACGTCCGTACAGAACACATAAATACACTGCGTAGGCAGAACCCAGCACTCTCGCATGTTGAATGCGGTATTACATAAAGTTATCACTAGGCTTTAGGAGTAAAGCCCGATGATAACTACATGGTACCACCAAATTCATTAGCACAAAATTCTGCTTTTAACCACACAGTATACTGGTGTGTTCCACATAATTTTTGAAACGGATTATTTCCAAATGATATATTAAGCAACATGTTTCTATAATACAAGTACATTGCGTTATCAGTGAGTTACGAAATAAATTTTATACAAAAAATTAACTATTCAATTAATTAATTAACTGACGCAACGAGTTTAGAGAACAATTCGTAAAGAACGTATAATTACTTCAGAGTTTTCCAGGTCTAATTTCGTAGATGAGTCTATAATTATACACAATACAGATACAAATTTTATTTTAATAAAAATAGAAAACTTATAATAACATCATTTTTCAACATAGTCCCCTTGCTTTTCAATGCACTTCTTCCATCGTTGCACAAGCTTCTTTATGCCCTTAGGAAAAAAAAACGTTCTAGGCTGAGCAGTGGGCCACGCATGCACCGCTTCTTTCAGTTCTTGGTCCAAGGTGAATCAACGGCCCCTTAATGCCTCCTTGGGTGGACCAAACAGGTGATAGAAGGAGTGAGATCGGGACTAAACGGAGTGTGAGCCTATACCTCAAACTTGAGTTTCTGGAGGGTTTCAACTGTGTGGAGAGCAGTATGCGGACGGGCATTTTCATGCAATAACACAATGTCTTTCGACAGTTGTCCTCGGCATTTGCTTCGAATTTCAGGCTTCAGCCTGTCATTAAGCATCTCACTGTAACAAGCACTCTTTATTGTTGAACCCCTGTCGTGATAATATTCCAGTATTGGGCCTTCTGGGTCCCAAAAAACTGTAAGCATCAATTTTCCTGCTGATGATTGGCTTTTGAACTTTTTCCTGATGGGCGTTTGTGGACGTTTCCATTCCATAATCTGCCGTTTACACTCCGGCTCGTAATGGTGGACCCATATTTCGTCCCCAGTGATGATTCCGTCCACGAAGGTGTCACATTATTTATCATAACGATCCAAATTTTGTTGGCAGATGTCCAAGCGTGTTCATTTATGCAGCATTGTGTGTTGTTTTGGGACCCATCTTGCACAAACTTTATGAAAGCCAAGTATATTGGGATGATTTCATAGGCAGAACCATGACTAATTTACTGATGATTTGCAACTTCATCAATAGTCAGTCATTTGTCTGACAGAACCATGTCATGTACGCTCTCAATGTTGCCGTCAGTTGTGGACGTGGACGGGCGTCCAGGTCCTTCTTCATGCGTAAAACTTGTGTGACCATTTTTTAATATTTCTATCCATTCATAGATATTCCGCTGCGGCAAAACACTGTTCCCATTTTGTGGTGAAAGTTTTCGATGGATTTCGGCCCCTGATAAACCTTCATACCACAAAAAACGGATCACTAAACGCTGCTCTACCTTGGTGCAAACGGAAAGCGGAGCGGCCATGGTTAACGTTAGGGTTGCGACAAATGAACTTACCTAGCAACTTCAAACCTGCGCAGCAGTGATAAGAAGGAAACCACACTTAGTGATAGACGCGAAAACAACAATGCTGCCAACAGAAACACAAATGCAGCTAAATTGCGGAAATTATTGACTTAGCCTCGTATCTGTTGATATCACTAATATTTTATTTATATCTATTAAATAACACATTACTAATGCGAAATTTCGAATACAACCTGAAATATTCTCATCATCACTATGCTCCTAGCTGCTTATTTTAAAAAATAAAGCTGTTTAAAACATATTTCGCAGGCATGTTTACTGATCACCTACACACAAAAGTTCACACGCTTAGCTGTGGTGCTGCTGTAAATGTCGTCACAAATTCAAGGACAAATGAAGTCGCGTGTCTGTCGTTTTTATAGGCTACACAATTATTATCTCTTCGACGACAAATATTTTTCCAAGATCTATTACATTATTTCACGAAACACGTGTGTATGTATGTGTGTGTGTGTGTGTGTGTCGCTGTCACCTCGAACGTTCGTGCGTCACCTCGTTTCTATGTACTGTAGTCAATGAAATATATATTATATTCAGGCGTCTGACGGAATGACGTTGACTCAAAATTCCGTGATCTCTAAGCTTTGTAAAAGTTTGGAAATAAAAGTTGCTCCCCCTCACAAACATGGCATTCTGTTCCCATAAACCTACATTTTCTGTAAGAAGATCAGAGTACAGAATGCTTCACGAATTAAAGCAACTTTTCTGAGGAATACTTAAGATATTACTGTGACAGGTACAAAGCAACACAACAAATTAAAACTCCTCTCGCTGCGCACTCTTCTGCTGCGGCCTGTCATGAGTCCATCATAAGCGTCAATATGTCCTCCGAACCCTCCTCCTGAACACCATTAGAAACTGTAGAGCTTTTTTGAGCTTAAGAGACCAAGTTTCTTACTCACACAAAATACGCAAACTTGCCATGAAGTTCGTACACAGAAAGCGAGGACACGTCGAGTGTCTGAACATAATTTAACACGAAATCTGTTCCTCGTCACCTTTCGATAGGCTGTCATTACTGCTGGTGAATTTAACCAGCACGACTACTAAGTATTTACCGTGACAAGAAACATTCCTACGTTAAGGCAGCGGCGTTTTGAGTTGATTTAATTCAAAACGTATGAAGCATTATAATGCCAAAATATCGTGCAACCAGTTCTCTTGTCAACAGACATCTTATGACACACAGCACGCCCTTCGTTCCAGGGTGCTCGTTATAGAACAGAAGTTCTTCTCGCTTCGCTAACAATATGTTGCACTTTTGCAGTCCAACGTCATAAAAGTAAACACTGAGCCTTGTCAATCTGGTCCTTTCACCGCAGTCAGACCAGCTCTGTTTACTAGTAATGTAAGGGGAATGTTGTCCCTGCATCCCGCCTTCAAGGTGTATGGTAGACTGGCAGTGCAGTTCCATGCATTCTTAACCTCAGCAACAGATGGAGGTGAGCAGATAGCGTCACAGCTTGGCCGCTTCACTCGAGGAAGGAACCCAAGATTCCCATTAAATGAAATACTGCACGGACCCTCAAGCTAATATAGACGCTTTGTCGAAGCGGATAACTTCTGGCTCCTGCCAGCAGTTGCCTAGCCTGTATGTTAAGTACCCTAATTTTATTCCTTCATATCTGCTGTCTATAAACCTAATAGAAATTGTAAATGTTCTTTTCTATGAGCATCAAACTTGGGCTCCCCAAATTTAGAGAAGTTATTTGATAATGTGTAACATCAGGATCCTGACAGTATTTGAAGGGAAGAAGGAACCATAACGGAAAGCAAGAGAGAATTAAAAATTGAGCAGTTTCATAATTTGTATTCGTGATAAAGGATTTCTAGGATGAAGAAATCAATGGGTCGATGGACAGTGTGTGTAGATTTAAAGGGAGAGATAATAAAACACATGGTCCCTCAACGGTGGGAAAACTTAACGTAAAGACGCCATTTAGAAGATCTAGTAGTAGATAGCAGAATAATGACATTCAGATATTACGGAAGTAAGGATGCGAATTGTTAAATGACTTAAAGTTGTTAAGGCTAGTAAGGCTGCAGGCTCTTGTGTGGACGGTAATGGAATATAGGATTACGTAAGGATATCACTTGGGCATCTGAGCAACTATAAGATCATCGTAAATTACAGGTACTTCGCTCTATGGAGCTGATTAGCGAGTTCTTTCAACGAAAAGCCTAGTTGGCACGCTAGTGTCTGAACACGAAAAAGAATTTTTTCTGAAAGGCAGAGTTGCAAGTATAAAACAAGCAATGGTTCAGGCTATATATGTTTGTTGGATCTAAAGTCATTATGGGGGTTAAATGTGTATGTGCAGTCTGTGCAGTCTGTGCAGTCTTCCTACAGATTCAAACAAATATTTTATTGCGGCTAGAAACATTAACTACACAGAGAGAAAAGAGGCAAGTATTTTCGCCTGTGAAGATATAAAGATTAGGAAATCAAAAAACACCACAAGACTCCCCATTAAAAACAAGCCACGTACACAAAACAGCAATGGGCCTTAAATGCAAATAATTTCAGTGACCCGAGACAGTTTTAATTAACGACAACCCTATAACATATGAATCTTAAACAAAAAAAATAAAATTTCAAGTATTGTTACACATTTCATTGCAAAATAGGAAATAATAGCTTCCTTACAACGCGCACAACCAGGGCGTTGCGCGAGGGCAACAAAAGCACTGCGTTCATACAATGCAACGAAACTTTCGCACAGAGCAGCATAATGGAACTTAGTAAAGTTGAGGTAACATTTTTCTCTCCTGTTGTTACTCACTTCACCCCGAGTACATTAGTCATAATGTATTCTCCGTTTACGTCCAAGACATAACCACGAAACTTGGAATATAAATGTAATGTAAAGGCCATTACCGTTATTATAACAACATTTCATTACACCCAGAATGCAACACCCATTCTCGTGCACTGCCAGTCTACTACACAAGAAACGTACTTTTGCACGGTAAACGGTATTAGGCGTTATTCACAGGGAGTAGCTACTGCAAAATCAAATAAATTTTAAAAATTCTTGCTTCAACACAGAAAAATAATGAAGCCGTCTTTGTGAGTGATTAAAAGGAAATTTGTTTCATTGCAAAATATACAAGCAAATATTGTCTTTTCGTAGAACTTCGGATATTAGGCCTACTAATATTTCATGTACAAAATAAAGGTTTTGGAAACCAAGCAAGATTATATAACTTTATAGAGGATTTGACGTAGTTATAATATTATTGTTTAAAAATAGAATCGTACCTTGGGAGAAAATTATATAAAGGCTAAAAAACTCAATTCAACGATTAGGTACATGTAAAAAATTAATTAAATGAAATGACGGAAGATACATTTTGCAATAAATTTTCTTAAAGCTGCAGAATGCTATGTCAAGTTTACTCACTGTTCATGTTCTCTTAGTAAGTTATGACAAAGAATGCAACTGCACACCTACAGTACCCTAGGTTGTTACTGGGAGTCAACTGAAGAGTCACACTGGATAGTGAAGGGAAAAGAATCAGGCTTTAAAGTATAAAATGCTTTGAAAATAATTTCTGTATTCAAAATTACGGAAGACTAGGCTCTTCCAGCGATGCTGTTTTCAGCAAAAATATATACGTAATATTTAGCAATAGAAGGAAAAAATAAAGTATTAATTTCGGAACGGACTTAAAAATATGGCATGCTTGTGCAGGAAAAAAAAATTAACCTACGAACTTCTCTGTTGCTTTCCTATTTTTCTACTATTCACATTCCCCGAGGATGGTTTTATAATACATGTTTATAAAATATAATATGACAGTAGTAATAATTTCTAAAGGCGATGCAAATTTCAAGACCACATTTTCGTGCTCAAAAACTCTCCTGAGAAGGCGGAAGTACTCTTCTGAAAATTGAAAATGTGGGCACGCGCTTACAAAAAGGATCGCCGGCTTTGGTCCGCAACCATCACGTAGACCACTTCGCCACCCTCCACTTGAGAGCGGCGCCGCTACGTCACTGTGAAGGGGGGGGGGGGAAAGCAAACCAAAGAGGGAAAAAAATAAAAATTATAATAGATAGCTGGAGGAAGAGACGAAATACATAAAGCAATTCCTTCTGTATAAAACGTAAGAAATTACAGAGAATACAAAATGATTGACCTTAAGATTCCGGAACTTCCTGCAAAAGGGCAGACATGCTAGACTCGACCTGTCACGTCCACATCCTCAGGGGTTTAGAAAGAAATTAACTTTTTGCGTGTTTCCTCCCGGTGTTTCTCAACTTGTAACATAGAAGCACGCCTTAGTGTTGGAATAAACTTCTGCTAACTACACCTTGTGGATTTATTGCATGTATACCAGGGTTTATTCTGATGCGCAACTGTAAGCTTTTACCTTATATAATTACGTAACAAGACGCGAGTGAAAGTAAAGAACAGTGCGTGAGATATGCTAACATTTTCAGGCTTGGAGCGTGACTACAGAAACGTACTAATGAAGTGAGGCGGCTCATTTAGGCGACCGCTGAGAGTAAAGCTAAAGATGTTAGAGAACTGAAATCTCACGAAGTTGCGGCAAGTACTGAACTGTTACACTGTAGTGAAGATGGACCGCAGACCGGAACGTCGGGAGAGTAGAACTTAGCGACTTTAGTTTGTTACGTAAAGCCATGTGTATTTGGACTGAAAGTAAAATAAAGAGAAAAGAACGAACTGCTAATTTTCTTGTTAAATGAAAAATATACAAGACTTGACATTGCTTATTTACACAAACGTTAGAAGTAAAAAAATGCTAGAAAATTACAACCTCACGAATTTAAAGAAATTACTACACTTTTATGCGGTCCTGACAAATGGGCTACAAACCCAACCTCATGAAAATACAGGATAATGAGATACAGTTTGCTACATCAAGTCATCCATGTCAGGATAGGATTTAACATGAGAGAAAAAACGAAAAGGAAATCGTTTATTAGGTGAAAAAGTATAAAACATTAGGGAAAAATATAAATCTAACTTGCATTTTTCACATAAAACTGTACTGAACCAAAACATTGAGGGGAAAAGAAACTTAAGGCGTCAAAATAAGAGATCGGCGACTACAAAGTATGATAAAATTCAGTAAGAGAAGAAAGTAAGTGTTTCACCTAATATAACTTCTAAATACAAAAAGTACAGAAAGTCTACATAAGGTAGGTAAGAGGAACAGCACCAATTACTCTGTGATAAAGTGTCCAGAAGTAGCCTAATGCAGTGCTTATGAGTTTTAAATTTCCTTCACTTTAAAGTTTAAGCTCCACATTTCGGTTACAAAGAATTCAAAATATAGACAAATAATAAACTTTCTTCTAATTTCTCGCGCTCCAAGTTCAAGGGAAGAACATCCTTAGCATGGACTAACAAGGAGCCTTGTTTTCAAGCCAAGCATATTTTTATTGCTCAAATTCCACCGCTTCAAATATCTGACCATCTCTAATCATTCCACGCAGTAAACATTTTAGCGTGAAATTAATCTAAATTATCGTTATATAATCATTTAACACAGGGAAGTCGTTGTGTCTGTAGCCTGGTCGGTCTTAGTTTCTACAAAACCTTCACGTACTTACGAAAGTATCGTCAATTGGTGACAATTCATGCCATTTCATTTCGTATTAACCATTTAAACGCCGAGTTAAATCACATCTGCCATTTGCTGACATTATTAAGAACTCACCCTATACTCCACGTTAGCAGGATAAGGGTTAAAGTGCATAACAATAACGAAAAATTTACATTTAGGTCTCTTAGCTGTCTTGACACCAATTTAATTAGATCGTCTTCTATATATTATAATTACAATTGTAATATAATTATTACATAATTATAATTATTATTCTTATTAACATAATCGTCATCACACCATTATCATAAACATAATGATCCCAAAATTATTAGGGGGTCTTTCCTGAAATTATAAACTAAAGGAATGGATACTAAGTGAATCTGTAATATCAAAAGTCCCTCCAGGGATAAATATAGGTTAATACAAGAATTATTTGAAGAAGCTTTGGCCAGAAAACGGATATATTATTATTTTCTGTTTGTTTTTCAAAAAGTGTTCCACTAGTGTAACTAGACAGATAATATACGTTTAATGTAACATTGTAGCACTTTCGTCTAACCAACGTTCTAGTGTAAACACAGTCATATATTATGTGTGTTTTGTTGAGCTCCAAGTCACTGTAAAATACACAAAAATATCAATGCCGCACAATATCGTTTTTATGGCACATTTATGTCGCCGCAAACAATGAAATGTAGGTGGGTTTTCACATAAATTTCCCGAAGCTGACTGAAGAAAACAACTCCTTTAATTATGGCCTTGTTAATGTGTGTGGTTTGGCTCAACAAATCGCAATGGCAGATACAATGTTGCGCTGTTTCTCAGTTTTTGTAACGGTTGCCGTATAACATTTTGTTAAATAATATGAATATTTTTTTGTAGTTTTGCATTAGTTATCTGACATGCTAATCGCACCTTTTCTGCATCACATTATGTAATCATCTGTGGCCTGTCAGTTTCTGCCATATTTTTCCAAGTTATCTCTTTAGGGGCCGGATTTAAAAAAAAAATATTGAACATAAAAGTCTGTTTTTACTTTGTCTACAATTTTGTTTAAAACTTTTCCCGTTCTGAGAAGTACTGAGCGAGATAATATAAATTTACGTATGTTCTCATGTAAAATACCCACAATTCTTCTCAGAATTTAATGACACTTGAACTTTCTCGACAGAAATTTCTAAAAATACTCACACGCCAAATTCACGAAAATCCGTCGAGTAGGATCCGAGTTATTCCATGCCGATAAACAGACAGACGTGACGATGCTAATATGTGTAGTCGCTCTAGTAATTTTTAGAACGCGCCAAAAATTGAATTTTCCCATAGAAAGAAAAATGTCCGTCTTTGTAACAGATGCCAACTGGCTAATGCCGTTTAAGGAAATACGCACTGTTCACTCCGAGAACCAAACTACAGCTCCAATTAAGCTCTGTGGTCAGAATGCAGAATTTTTAAATCCGAAGGTGGACAGTATTACATACAGCAGGTCCCCACAGCAACAACTGCGCCAGCAAAGGGTTTTTAAACAACAAAATCTCTATCTATACTACCATCTGACATCAATAAATCAACTCACTAACCCAAGCATACACCCACGCGTTTCCCCGCCTCTAAATCCATCCATCCTTTACTCTCTTGTCATGTAGGTATATGTTAATCAATAAAGTGATAAATTAATTAAAGAATTAATCAATCCGTCATTCCAGCCATTTATTTTGTCTGCCTTTCTTATAAACACATGCCTAGAATTCCGTTTAATCATTCAAATAATAATGCGACTTCTTCACTTCCTTTCACAATACACTTCGATATATCGTGCCACTGTAAATTACAGACCCTTCTGCAAATTTTTGCTTCGAGAAATTGTCGTGTTCGTTAAATAATTTTGCGTTTTACTCTTAAATATTCAGCTTTAATTCTACAGAAAAGGACTCAGTTCCACTTTAACTATACAGCAATAATTAGAGCCCAATCAAAAATCATCTTCGGCTCTACTAAAGCAAATGTTCAGCAAAACATTGCAATGTGGGATTCGATCCCAGACCGTTCATAACATATGGCTACAGCGGGGACATGACGCTGAAAGATTGGATAGTAAATGAAATTATCGAGTTATTTCCCGTGAGAGATAAGTAATAGTTTGCTGAAATGGGTAGAGGGAAAACTTATGCAGGGGGATGGTGGCATGAGAGGAAATAAATATGGGGTAACACACAGGGACAGTTGTCTGGAAACAGATGGCATACGTGAGCTGATTTAATGGATGCAAATGCAGGAAATGATTTCTGTACTTCAAAATATCTAACCTGATATTGTTGTGGAAAACATATTGTTGATTTTCTGTAAAGATACCCACTTCGCCGCCATTATCCCAATCTCAATCGTTGTACTAGTTACTCAATTATTACAACAACTACTGTACATATATAAATTTTATATATGTGTAGTAGTTGGTGTAATAATTGAGTAACTCGACAACATGCACGGTGTAACAATGAAAATAAACAATGGAAATAAATTACTCAATCGTTGTATTTAACGATGGACATGTGAACTGTAGTACTGAAAGCGATATCAGGGGTACAGTATCACTCGGAAAGAAGGAAGCACATAAAGTTTTAAAATGTAATCTTCATAATAAATTCAACAGACTTAGCAATAGCAAGTAAGAAAATCAAGATAACTATCTGATAAGGTACAGGCATTAAAACTTCCAAAAATTAAATCGGTAGCAATCAGCCAAACTCGCGAATGTCTTTCGATTGAACTCCAGATGTTTCAACGCCTAACACTGGAAATTAACAAGAGTCAATTCGAAGTAATCAAACGTGTACGACAAGCAGACTTACCAACATTATCTTAAAACAGTCTGACGAAATAGTCAATATTTACGACTGTATGTATAGAGCAAAGCATCATGATCAAAATATCCACAGACCCTGGGACTGGGCCAATATAGAAAACACTTTATGTTACATGGAACTGAGGATCAAAAATGGCGCAGTGGGGTAGTAATTTGTACACAATTCACATAATACAATAAACATGAAATAAGTGAAAACTGCTTTTATTTTCCTTACAACTTTAGTCTGAAACATTTCTCATTCAAAGAGGTGCGCGAGATGTTATCAGAAATGTATACTGGACTTCAAACAAAGTACTCTTCTCATATTTTAACGAAACTTGAATTTTCTCGAGTTCCCGAAAGTGAGCAAATGTCAAATTTCATGAAAATCCTAGCGGTGGGAGCCGAGTTGTCCTATGCGGTCGGACGGACGGACCGACAAACGTATAGAGAGGCAGACAGACATGGCGAAGATAATAGTGGCTTGTCGCAATTTGGCGAACGCGCCTAGTAATTCCGGTTGTCCGCATTATGACAAGCAACATATAAACATATCAACTCACATAACGACGTGACAATATTGAAGGCAGCAATTTGACATGAATCGCTTAGACCGGAAAACTGTTCCATGCTACGTCACTAACATCACCATTTAACGTAAGGGCAAATCATTTTACCTCATTACATTCGCGGTCCACAGAGCACTAGCACCGCATCCAACACATTTATCTCTAGTTGAAACGCTGGATACAAACAAGAAAGTGTAACTGCAGTCACACAGAGGGCAGGCAGGCAGGTAACTGCTTTAATTAAATTCTGGGAATAAGTGCAACACGAATTGTGTAGTAGGCTTATTCTTTGTTTACTTATTTATTTAATGTTGCTGTTGATAAGTTCAAGCGTCAAAGGATGGGAAGAATACTAAGCAATGCGTGCTGAAAGATGATCAAAAAGGAAGTACAGGGAATGGATCTTCGTGTCAAATCAGGTACTGTGCTAGCAGATGCCTAGAGGCACTGACAAAAGACGCAGTCACTCTCATCCTGGGGAAGACAAAGACATCCTCAATCAGAAGAGTGAATGTCACGCCTACGACTCTATCAAAGCATCTCCCGAATAAAACACGCCAGAACGAGGAACGCAAGACCAAGACCCCAACGAGCATGTATAACAATTCCCATTGGTCTTCACATTATGCTTCTACAACCTGGCCCATCTTTCGGAACCTTGTCCGTCCTACCGATTGCGATGTACAATTTAACGTATCGAATTAAAAGGTAAAATGATCCCGTTACAGGTCCGGTGTGGCCCAGAGGGTGGGTAGCGGTATAGCTCTACTCTTACATGAACCCGGCACCAGAAGGGAGTGAGTGGTTAGCAGCACGCCCCGGCCTCACTTTACCCCCGGGAAAGACCCGGTACCCATTTTACAGGTGGCTGGGTGGGCCCCAAGGCCAGACTGGACGGGCGGAAAATTTCGTCCCCATCGAGATTCGATCCCGGTCCCTCCAGCCCGTAGTCAGTCGCTATACCGACTGACCTACCAGGTCCACAGCGTATCGAATTATTAACCCCTTTAAGAAGGAAACGTTATCCCTTGTATCTTAAGATCGAGGTCGTACCGTGAAGTAAATACTTGCCATATCGGTTACAAAAACCAATCTTTGAAAGTTGTGTAGGGCAAAATTCACCCTTTTCTTAGTTACATGTAAAATATATAAATACCCTGGGTGCAAAATATAGAATGTTGGAATGGTGAAACTTGCAGTATCTACAGTAACCGCCAGACTTCAGAGGGCTTGAGACTCAATGCCAAGTTCGTTTATTTGTAGTTTGGCGTGACTTCTGATCACAGACTGTCAAGAGCACTTCATCTTAATGAAAAGCGGAAACTGGGAGAAAAAGAAACCGTGAAGAACGGTTGAAGATAAGCACCAATACTACCATTCATTATTATTATTATTATTGTTACTCAAGTGTTAATTCATTTATATACTGAATCAACAGTTTAATAAACAAATGCAGAACATTACAAGTACAGGGAGAGAAAAAGTCGAAACCCAGTGAAGTCAGGGAGGAAATAATAACAATAATATATTTGTAAACGCACCGACTGCTGATGTTTAGCGCTTACGTACCAGTTGGGTTTTAAACCTGCTTATTTTGTTTCCAATTAAAACACGATAAAAATTAAACAAAAAATTTGTTTCAGTGATGTCATTGATTTAAAAAAAATGGAATTCAACTTAACTTTTGCAGGCGTACAGGCTGAAAGAGAGATGGAAAAAAATGCGAAACACAGAGAGAGAGAGAGAGAGAGAAAAGTCGTGTAAGGGGTGGCTGGAAACTAAGAAGCACATTCTATATGAACTGAAATGTATAACTGTATTTAAAAATACACGAACAAATAACTTGGAGTCTTACAAACACCAGGTTTCAACATGCATTCAATAACACGCACTCATCAATCAACATTAAGTAACATAACTTCTGTGATAAATTACGGTAGTATTGCTTGGTACACAGTGAATACAGCTGGTTTCCTGACAATACCAAACACAACGATGGCGCCAGTAAATCCAATCCATCAATATTGTGCACGGAGTTACACTATAAAATGTCATGAAAGATAAAATGTAAAAGAATGTAGGAATAATTTATTGCCAGAACTCGTGGCTTATGTAGCTGAACACCTGACACGTATGTAAACAACGACGCAAATGGTTCACTCCGTGACGCATGATATAAACCCTACCAAACCGTTCTTTACTGTACAAAATACCTTACGAAAGTCAATAACGCTTGACGATATTACATGCACAACTCTGTACCGAATTAAAAAAAAACAGGAATACAATGTGCAAAATACGAACAGAAATTAATTTGATTCCCTTAGTACAGCATGATGTTCACGGTATATATACATATATATTATTTTTTACAAAATACACGACACTCGGTACATTTTTCTTGACATGTCCTGCAAGAAAGTCTCTCAAATATTACCAAAAAATTTACAAATTAGGGCAAAATTTCCATTACGTCCTTAAGAATTGTACGGTTTTTACTGCGATGATTTTCAGTAACTTCACATGTGATCAGCGGCAATGTGTTTAGACCTCCTGCAACACTTATTAAACATACCGGTCAAGGACTATGGGAAGTACGTGTATGTATAGACATTTACTTACGCCCTGAGTAAAGTACATCTCTCACGAAAGTCAAGTTTGGTCGACAGCTCTTGTTAAAGAAATATTATAGTAGTTTCAGGAAAATCCAACAAGCGACTTAATCGCAGACAGAAGGAAGTATTAAGGTGGTGTCTATAAAAGCAGTTCTGTTTTGCCCGTAACGAAAGCAAAAAGTGAAACTAACACAAAATATGCGAATGGAGATAGAACAGGGGACGGGAAAAAGTATTGCAATACACACACATTTTGCTTTCTCTAACAAAGCAAACTTTCCCAACAGATTAATTAGTCTTAAAAAGTTTGTATAATATTTCCAATGACTGTAGGAACGATGGTAGGATTATTAAAAATCCTTACACAATAGGTCACTAGCAACTGTACACACATTTACCTCTGTTTAATATTAAATTTACCAAAATCCTTTGCATGTAAAATAATCTCAGCAATAAAAGAAAGGTGTAGACCTAACACGTACATTTACTTCTGTGTTTAAGCAACGCATCTTGTACGTTGTTGGGATTGTAGGCGTAACGATCTCAGTGTAATAATGAGGTAAGTACTACGCTCAAGCTCTGGCTCCTTTACTTCCACAGAAATGATCCGCAGTAGCTACGAGAGACAACAGAGCAGTCTTCATCCAGTCTGGCCACAGCGGTGGCGAAGAGAAAATCTTTGTCCATGCCAGGAATCGAATGCCTATCATCTAAGGGTTAGCGAGCCATTTGAATGTACGAAATATCTCCGTTCATACGACAATACTATTTCAGCAAATTATAATTTCCGGGAGGGCAGTTACAGAATTGACTTCAACAGAAATCAGATTATGTTTCACGTGACAGATACACGAGCCTTTTAACGTTATACATAACAGCACGCCGCTAGGTAAAGAAAATAACTAGGACAACGGACTACACTAATCTTCAACGTTACCTAAAGAAGGGCGAAAGGACAGCGTGTATGCATGTTAGCAGGCACGTAAAGGTCAGCGTTTTAATTCAAGAGCTATTCAACTCACACTGCTATTTATTGTACTTTCAGAGTTGTTTCAGCGTTATAAAATTACAGTTTTAATGGTCTGAAGGCGCATTCGTGTCTTTTATGAAACACGAGATAGTAATTACTGTTAGACCTATAAATTAACACTTTGAAGAACAAAATTCATCTACACGGTATATAATTTCAGTTCCTACTGCAAAGAGAAGAGCAATCGTGCCCAATATCAAGACCAGACGTTTAATGTCGTGTAGGTAAATAATATAAACTTTTATATATTTATTAGTGTTCGCAATTTTATACTTTGGTTGGCCTGAAGATGACCATATATGGTCGCAACGTGTTGCCACAGTAATGCGACAAATTAATATCAATATTAAAGTTGTGTTAACAGTGAAAAGTTATATTCATTATCGTAAATAACACAACAGGACGTCTATCATTAATATTCAAAAATATTAAATTTTAAAAGTAGTAAATAGACCGTACTTATTGAGGGGATAACATGTAAAAGAGCCAATAAAAAAGTGGAAAAGGGGAGTTTTGTGGTGTTCAGCGTGTTGGTAGTGCAGTTTCCACCTAATATTAAATGGTTAGAGGGTTCCTCGATATGTTACTTCATACTGTTCGTATATAACACAATAATGTTTACCAGTTCCAAAGGGACCTAACTTGCAGGACGAGTACAAATATCAGAAGTGCAAAAGTCGCTAGAAATCTAAAAGACTACAAATATTGTGCATAAAATTAAACACATACCATTCTGACAATCTCGTGAGGAACGTCAAAATAAATTTCAGTTCGAAAACTGAATAGGCATTAAATGTTGTCAGTTAGTGCCAATAAAATATCATGTATGCCGAAAATACGTTACAGGCTTCCCTGGAGCAGTCTCGTCGTTTATCATTTCGCGTCTCCTAAATATATAGAAATATAAAAATAAATATATACAAATTATTTACTGTACAGCATCAACCACATAAACGTGGGGTAATGTTTTGTAACGTTCATCGCATGCCATTTATAAGTACTTGCAAGCCAAATTTCACACAGGTAAGTTTGGTATAAAATGTATATAGGTAACAAAGGTAATGTGATCCCGTTAGAGGCCTGGTGTGACCCAAAGGGTGGGTAGAGATATAGCTTTACTCTTCCATGACCGCGGCACTAGAAGGAGGTGAGTGGTCAGCAGCACGCCCCGGCCGCAATTTACCCCCCGTAAAAGAACCGGTACCCATTTTACAGGAGGCTGGGTGGGCCCCAGGGCCGGCCTGGAAGAAAAAATACAAACACACACACACACACACACACACACACACACACATATATATATATATATATATATATATATATATACTGACAGAAATTTGCAATGTACAATTGCTTGGGTTCTCAGAGCACGACACTTAAAATCAGAATTAAGAAGTTTTTGCTCGTTAAACTACATTTACTCCGTCGAACACAACGTAGGTTAATTTTAATTGCGTCTTCAATGTATGCTAAACGCCTAGGTCCTTTCTCAGGCCACCATCAGGCATGTCAGTACAAAAATCATCTGAAGTAAAATACATTGAAATAAAATTTTTGCTCCTTAGTTCCTCAGTGGGACAGTTTAGGATTGTAGCATCAAATTTTTTGCAATGCTTGTTTTTAATACGTCCCCTTCAACTGTTACTGTAGCTGTTAGCAAATTCTTAATTTAAAAGTTACACCAATTCTGCGTATTTGAGGCTAACGTCTTTAAAATTATCAACGTTTCAATGTGTTAATACCCTGCGTGCGTGTTACGCTGATATCTGCAATGTCTGTAATTGCAGTAAGTGTACGGTCACTAAAAATTCGATATCACATCTACTGAAACATAGAGTGAGATTAATCTCCCTTTATACTAAACTTTCAGTATTCTGTAAACGAAACCAAGACACACGTCGCACTTGAGAAATACAGTTACTTGGAGACAATATTTGGGAGCAAGCTTATGCTTACTTAATAACATTACAGTAGGATTGACTACTGCAGTACCTACACAAGAGCTGCCGCATTGTGAGCAAGTAAATATTTATTTCTGCACGTCGTGTTCGTAATTCTATATTTATTGTATAATTATTATTGTAATTATTATTATTAGTTGTATTAGTAGTAGTAGTAGTAATAGTAGTAGTAGTGGTGGTGGTGGTAGTGGTGGTGGTGGAGGTGGTAATAGTAGTAGTAATGGTGGTGGTGGTGGTGGTGGTGGTGGTGGTAGTGGGGTAGTGGTAGTAGTAGTAGTAGTAGTAGTAGTAGTAATAGTGGTAGTAGTAGTAGTAGTAGTAATAGTA